>Ga0214923_10001704_pt1 | contig 30664 bp, 31 predicted proteins | sample LL1510_MetaG_FD_177993 | JGI IMG/M metagenome (GOLD analysis project Ga0214923, IMG submission 177993) | Freshwater microbial communities from Lake Lanier, Atlanta, Georgia, United States - LL-1510 | ecosystem: Environmental > Aquatic > Freshwater > Lake | place: USA: Georgia | collected...
TGCCAGAAGATCCAGATGAACCGCTTGTGCCAGAAGAACCTGATGAGCCAGAAGATCCAGATGAACCGCTTGTGCCAGAAGAACCTGAGGATCCTGATGAGCCAGAAGATCCACTTGTGCCAGAAGAACCTGATGAGCCAGAAGATCCAGATGAACCGCTTGTGCCAGAAGAACCTGATGAGCCAGAAGAACCAGAAGATCCACTTGTGCCAGAAGAACCTGAGGATCCTGATGAGCCTGATGATCCACTTGTGCCAGAAGAACCTGATGAGCCAGAAGAACCTGACGAGCCACTTGTGCCAGAAGAACCCGATGAGCCAGAAGATCCAGATGAACCGCTTGTGCCAGAAGAACCCGATGACCCTGATGAGCCTGAAGATCCACTCGTGCCAGAAGAACCCGATGAGCCAGAAGAACCAGAAGATCCACTTGTGCCAGAAGAACCTGATGAGCCAGAAGAACCTGACGAGCCACTAGTTCCAGAAGAACCTGAGGATCCTGATGATCCAGAAGATCCACTTGTGCCAGAAGATCCGCTCGTGCCAGAAGAACCAGAAGATCCACTAGTACCAGAAGAACCTGAGGATCCAGATGACCCTGAAGATCCACTCGTGCCGGAAGAACCCGAGGATCCAGATGACCCTGAAGATCCACTCGTACCAGAAGAGCCACTAGTCCCAGAAGATCCAGATGAGCCCGAAGATCCTGACGAGCCGCTTGTTCCAGATGAACCCGAAGTCCCAGATGAACCCGAGGTACCAGAAGAACCGCTCGTGCCAGAACTTCCCAGAACTGAGTCTATGGTGACTGTCACATAATCTCCCACCGAGGTAACAGTCACATTGGCTCCTTGAAAATTGATACCTGTTGCACCGGCGGTGACTTCAGTTCCTTCCTCATAGACGGGCAAGAGATTGCCATTGGACCCTAGATTAGTGCCATCCAGAAAAGAACCCAGATATTCAGAGATCTTGATATAGACTGGTAAGGGATTGACTGTCGGTTTGAGAGAGGTGACGAAGGAGGGAGGATTGGTCTCGTCGTAATAGAGTACATCTCCGGTAGCTCCGGGCAGGGAAAATTCAGTGGGCGAGATTCGGCCGAAGGGTTTGACAGTCAGATTGCCAGGCTCGGGCTGGTCGACTGAGCTCACCACTCCAAAGGCCTTTTCTACCTGGCCAGAGTCTGAGCTGGTCACGGGCAAGAACACGTACCCGGTGCCGCCCGTGGTCCCGATATACACGACCTGTCCGGTGGCGTAGGTACCGTAGACTTCCGCATCTGGATTGAAATTGTAGAAAGACTGGGCCAGATTACGGTACAGAAATCTCGGATAGACGTCGTTGAACCAGTAGGAAATATTGGGGAGATTGTCGGAGAGAAAGGTTAAGAAAGGCACAATGGGTTCGCCCGACTCGTCCACTGTGAAGATAACACCCTCTGTGTTTTCGATGGGGTAGTTGTTCCCTGCTTGAGAAAAATCTGCGTAGAGATTGAAAAGATTGACGTCTTTCAACCTTAATTGGGCTTCTTGCCCGTTGATAACGGTGACGGCCAGGATCTCGTAGGCTAATCCAGTCTGTTGCAACAACCACATGCCGGGAGCGATGTCGCTGGCATTGAACTGGTAGTAGGGGGGTTGAGAATTACTGAGAGTCAGAATATCACAGGTGACCTGGAATTCGTACGGATAACCGTCGTATTTGTCCCCTGGATTGTTGTAACTACGGACTACCGAAGTGGAACCGCCCTGAATGGCGGCCAACATTGTAATTGGAAGTTTTGGAATTGCCACGTCCTATATATCCCAATTAATTACATGAACATTCAATAGAATTGAAATCAGACTTTAAAAAGTTGTGGCCGGGAAGGACCAGGAAATCCAAAAAACCCATTCTCCTGACGGACCCGAGCCATAGCCAGAGACGGATGAGCTGATCCCCGTAAAGGTGTTGGTCAGGCCTTTGATGTTGATGGAATTTCTGGCCGTGACTTGCACGATGTAATTACCCGTGTTGGAGGCCACCCCCATGGAGGCTGTGAGAAAATTGCCGGTCGTGTTTTCCACAATTCTGGTGAAGTTAATGGCGAATTTGGCGGAGGGATGCCCGATCGTGATCTCATTGGCGGCGTTTTTTGTGAAGGTCCAGCCGGTTGCTCCTAGCAGATTATTGCCTTCGGGGTCTTGGGCCGCTTCGAAACAGGTGGCGGTGGGGTAAGCTCCATTGGACCCAATCAGAGAGCCTGAGGAGAAAAGCAATTTAAGGTTGAAGGAGGCTATTTCAGTGGTGAGAGACACCCCGGAGGTACCAGAAGTTCCAGACGTGCCGTTTTGGCCCGAGGTTCCGGCAGAGCCAGAAGTGCCGGACGAGCCAGCAGTCCCGGAAGACCCTGAAGAGCCTGAAGAACCAGCAGTCCCAGAGGTGCCATTTTGACCCGGAGAACTGGACAACACACAAATCTTTTGATTCGAAGTTGGGGTTGTGCCTGTGTTACAGGGAGAGTGTAAATAGGAGACGTTCAAGGTGTGAGAAGACACGTTATTGGTGTTAGAGATGAGAGCATAGGTGTAAACACAGGGCCCGGCATAAACCGCCAAAATCGAATTGGGGATCAAGCCCGTGAGATAACTGTCTACGTCAACCAGATTTTCATCGTCGTTGCTGACGTAAAAGGAAGAGGTCGATGAAGAAATGACTCCGTTGTTGGTACTGATTCTTCCTGCTGCGGGAGCGGTGACCCCTACCTCCCACTTCCAACAGGCCGAAGATGGGGTGATACCCGAGGTGCCCGAGGTGCCACTGACCCCCGAGGTGCCTGAAGTGCCGTTAGCACCAGAAGTGCCAGAAGACCCAGATGATCCTGAGGTGCCAGCAGAGCCGGACGTGCCGGCCGAACCAGATGTACCCGACGAACCAGAAGTACCAGAAGTGCCATCTGTTCCCGAAGTACCGGCAGAACCAGAGCTGCCGGAGGTGCCAGCAGAGCCGGACGTGCCGGCAGAACCAGATGTACCCGATGAGCCAGAAGTACCAGAAGTGCCATCTGTTCCCGAAGTACCGGCAGAACCAGAGCTGCCGGAGGTGCCAGCAGAGCCGGACGTACCAGCAGAACCAGATGTACCCGATGAGCCAGAAGTACCAGCAGAACCAGAAGTACCAGAAGAGCCATCAGAACCCGATGTACCAGAACTTCCCGAGGTTCCAGCAGATCCGCTGGTGCCAGAGGAGCCAGAAATCCCTGACGTCCCGGAACTTCCAGATTCCCCGGCTGCTCCGGTGGCTCCAGTGGCACCAACCTGGGTATAGGTGACCTGCTGAACTGTCAGAATGATGGAAGGAATGGCGGGTCGGGTAGGATTAGACCCTTGAACCCGTGCCAAAATCCTAACATTTTGGTCGGAACTACTCCAATAGATTTCGAAGTAATCTCCTGCATCTGCATCTACTAAAAAATTCCAAGCCGCGACCGCTTCTGCGTTGTTACCCTGTAATTCGATAGTTGTGTTGGTATCGGGTACGTTTGTCCCGTTTTTGCTTAACCAGATGTCTATTTGGTCACTTCCACCATCGGTTTTATCCAATTGGGCTGAAAATTGAATGTTATAAACACCTTCATTGGTAATGGTAATTCTAGAGTCTGAAACGATTGAAACACCGTTAGAAAAATCGGTTGTATTATAGGTGAAGACATTGGCTGCTGTAGCTCCTGCATTGGTTTGTGTGGTAGTGTCATAAAACGACCCGTAATAGGCGATGGTACCGCCCGCGCCCGGGGATCCGTCCACGCCCGAAGTGCCCGAGGATCCACTGGAGCCAGAAAGACCAGAGGTACCGGCAGAACCTGAAATGCCAGAGGTACCGGCAGAACCAGAAGTGCCGTCAGAACCGGAAGTACCAGAGGAGCCGGCAACACCAGAGGTGCCAGAGGTGCCGGCAACACCAGAGGTGCCCGAGGATCCGGAGATACCAGAGGTGCCGGCAGAACCTGAAATGCCAGAGGTACCGGCAGAACCAGAAGTGCCGTCAGAACCAGAAGTACCAGAGGAACCGGCAACACCAGAAGTGCCAGAGGAGCCGGCAGCTCCCGAGGTCCCGCTAGAGCCAGAGGAACCAGAGGTTCCTGAAGTACCATTACCCGTACCTCCCGTAATGTCGATGACGGCTAAGGAGCCTGAGCCCGTGACTGTCACCCCACTGCCAGTGAATTGAAGTTCTGAGGCTGCGGCCACTACTACCTCTCCTGAGGCGTTGAGGATTTCTATAGCACCGGAGCCACACACTAAATACGGCAGTCCGTTCCAGTCGGTCTGGCCATCTCCAACTTTCAGACAGTTGGTATCGGTGGTGTAACCCATTTCCCCCTGAAGGAGGACTGGAGAATTTAGTTCCCAGTTAATGGAGGTGTCTCGACGAATCTGTATTCTATATGCCATGTGTTAAGTCTCAGCGCATTAATTATTTAAGAAGCGGGTCCAGTGGCTCCTAAACACGTGAAATAGGGTAGGCTGTTCCATGGAGTTACGCCGTCCCCTATTTTTAAACAGTTGAGAGTCAGATCTAGGCCCATTTCGCCTTCTAAGAGGACGGGATTGGTAGCTGACCATCTGACGGAGGTGTCTCTTCTGATTTGAATTCTAAAAGCCATAGTCTTTACAGTTGTTTTGGTAGTGAGGGTTTTGTTGGGAATTCTCCACCGATGACAGGACCAGTAAACTGAGCCGTGCCCGCCTCTGAATCTCCGCCGTCTAGAATGTCTCGAAAGTTGTCGACCACGTTTGCTTCCTTGACCCAAAAATTGCCGTAGGTCGAATAGGTTTGCACGCTGGTTTTTGTGGTTTTGGTGACGTAGTTGTTGGCTGTGCCGATGAAATAAAGTTGATCCAGGGTCTGGGAATCAGAACCGTCGATGATGCGATCGGCTAAACCTGGTTCTAGAATGGGCTGGTTGGGAAAATTGTTGGGCATGACTGGACGAAAGAGATTCTTTCTCGTATATATTCAAACAAGAATTCAAATCAGGAAAGAATTTGAAACATGTTTTAAAAGAGTGAACTCGTGTCTCTGGGCACCGGACTGTCAACATTCGTGTTCACCCTGATCCCAGCCTGCATCAGATTGCCTCTGAATCTTTCAGTTCTTAGATTTTTCTGAGGGAAATAGGTTTCTGCAGCTACAGAGAATTTGGTTTCTATCCATTTCTGTGAATTGCCGTACGTGAATTCCAACTGTTTGTCGTTCTGGTAGGTTTCAGGAAATCCCACCTGAACAGGAATTCTGATGCCCTCGAATTCAACACTGTAATCGAAAACCTTGTAGAAGGTTTGCACACAGGTTTCGAAAATTTTGAAGGTGTCGAGCAGAGTATCGGTTCTGATCGTGACGTCGAAACTTAAATCTAGGGGAATGTAGTTGGTGTAGGCTGAAAAGGCTTTCATTTGGCCCTGAAGGTCTTCGATGTTGTAGGTGGATCTGACAAACCCGTTGGTGATGGCCTGAGTGTTGATGCCCACCGAGGCCAGGTTTAAAATTCCTCTGGGTATGACATCGTAATTGCCTTCTGCGAAAGGGGATTGTCCCTCACAGTCCAGATAGTCCAAATAGAAATCCTGGAGAAAAGATTCGTCTCCTGACATCGAGTAGAAAAAAGGAATGTAAACTTGGAGAACCTGTTGCTGCTGGTTGATCTGGATGTAGGTCAATTTATCATTCAGATTTTTGAGCATCCCCACGATGACGTTGCGCAGGAAAACGTCATCTATGTTGTATTTTTGAAGGAATTGAGCCATTACGAAACTGTGACAAAATTATTTTTGGTGATAGAATTAGTTCCATACAGATTGGATGCGGTTAAGGTCACAGTGTAGGAACCTCCCACAGTGAAAGTAACCACTGGATTTTGAGCAGTAGCACCAGTCGCTCCCGCGGAAGCACCCGTGCCACCGAAGTCCCAGCTCCAGGAAGTTGGTCTCCAGGTGTAAGGGGTTCTGACTGAGGTGTCGATGAAGGCCACTGTGCCGCCCACCCCGATAGCTGTTGCCCCGGTCGCGCCTTGGGAGGTGATGAAGTCGGGGAGAGGAGGGGAGGGGACCGCTCCTTGCACCGTGGTAATGGGGCTGGGTGAGGTCAGAAAATCAGGATAACCTAAGGGCACATTATCCAGTCTGCCGGGGACGGTTTGAATGACGACCGGTACTTCTGCGTATCTAAAGACCAGGGGGGATCGGTTCTGGTTGATGTAGACCGGGTGGGTGAAGGTGCCGGTTTCATACTCGGTTCTGGACAAGCCCCTGACATTTTTGGCCAGAATCCCCAATTGGAAAGCACAGTCTGACACAGTCATGGGCTCGAGGGGAATGACTACGGCAAAGGAATAGAGCTTTTCGTCTCCTCTGGGAATGTAGGCGTTCTCGTACTGGACAAACAAAAATCTCCAGGTGTCCACAGTCTCTTGGGCGATAACAGGCTGGCTAGGAGGACCAGCATAGGCACCGCCCAGAGGTTGATAAGTATCAGGCAAGGACGGGAGAGGAGCCAGGAACCCAATCTTCAAGAGACCCTCGCCCTGAGAGCCCGGCACGATCAGAGTTGTTGAAACTCCAGGCAGTCCCTTCTTGAGCAACTCCTGTTTGTTGAGACGGAGATTCTGATTGCGGCTGAGCTTTTTCTGGATGTTTTTCAATGAAGCTGGATCTTTCTCCTATATATCCAGCTCCGAATGGATCAAATTCTATCTATCACGAGGGAGGAGAAATTGTTCTTTTTATCCACTTCAATTTTATAGTCAAAAATCTCGTGAGGAACCGGAGCGTGATTAATGACAAAGATATTCAGGCCTAGATCCTCTGATACTTGCTTCAGAACAGAAACAATAGAGTGAATGCCCTCCTGGTCGACCGAGCTGAAGAGTTCATCCAAGAAAAGCAGATTGATTGAATTGAATTTGATTTTCATCAGTTTTAGGATCGATATCAGGACGATAAAATCCATTTTCTTCATTTCTCCAGTGGAGAGGGTCTGAACGGGTATTTCCATGCCCATGTGGGAAATAGTGGCATTAAAGTCCTCGTCGAAAGAGACTTGATGGGGAAGACCGATATTCGACAGCAGGGACACGATTTCTTGGTTCAAGGGAGGAAGAATAGTACGAATGGCCATTTGTTTCACTCCCTTCTCGCCGAGAATATCATCAATTGATTTCATCCACCAATGTTTTGATTCTGCTGTGGCCAGTTCTGTCTGGGTTTCGCTCTGTTGGCTCTGAAGATTCTCAACAATTCTATTCAGAGATTCGATGGCGGTGGCATCTTCTGGCCGGTGGGCTGCTGTGATCTCTTGGTTCAGCTGGTGGATTCTGGCTTCTATTTTAGCTCCCTTCTGGACTAGGTCGTTCCTGAGTAGGGCGGATTCTTGAGCCAGATCTTCCAATCTCGCCAGTTCCTGTTGAAATTGACCCAGAGCTTCCTGCTGGGTGGCGAGAGTCCGATTAAGCTCTTCTCTCAATCCTTGGTGAAACTCCGAATCCAGGGTGGATTGACAGGTAGGGCACTGCTGATTATCATAGAGTCTTAATTTTTGGATCAGATCCTGCACGGAATTTTTGACCCCCAGCATTTTCGATTGGGCCTCTTGTCTGGAGATCCTCAGGCTCTGTTCTTGAGCCGTAAAGGCCTTGGTTTTGTCTTGGTGGTGTTGTTGGAGGGTCAAAAAAGTCTCCAGAGAGCGGGCTAATTCTTCCGATTGTTGGGTCTGCTGAAGCTCAATCTGAGTCAACAGTCTGGCCCGTTCTTCTTCCGTTTGACGCAGAGATTGGGCCAGGGTAGAGGCATTACTTTTGAGCGATTCAGCTTTATCCTTCACCTTGCGGAGATCGGATCTTAAAATTTCTCTCATCTGGTTCAGAATGTAGAACCCGAAGATTTTATCGATGATGGCCCTTTTGTCGGCAACCCCCATTTTCAAGAAGCTTTTGAAATCATTGATCGAGAGGGAGATGGTGTTGTTGAACACATAATAGGGCAGGCCCAGAATATCCTCGGCCAGATACTCTTGCAGCGATTTAGTACCTGCCACGTCCAACAATCGGTCTCCCACCCAAATCTGAAAGAGATTCGGTTCTAGACCTCTCTCCACTCTGATTTCAGTCTGATTGTGATCCAGTGTGATTCTGACCCAGGCACCCCCATTGATTCGGTTAGGAATATCCTTCAGCTTTTTGCCCTCTAATTTGCCATAGAGACCAAAGGTAATAACCTGGGAAATAGAGGATTTACCGGAACCGTTACGACCCACCAATTGAAACAAGGCAGGGGTTTCACCGAAACAGATCTCTTGTTTACGGTTACCGTAAGAAGAGAAATTTCTCCATTCAATTTTTTTTATTTTCATCTGGGGATCAATTAGAAAGTGGCATCTCTGTCGACAACTGGTGCAACTTCTCTAAGACGCTTTTGATTTTGTGACCGTCCTCTGGCGTTAAATCCATTTGGTCCACGTAACGATGTAAAAAATGCATGACGTCGAAAGTCAGGGGTTTGGTACCAGATTCCGGATCAAAGTGGAGACTAGAAGTTGTATTTTGGGTGGGGTCGTGGGGATGAAATTCCAGTCTACGAGGGGTTTCTACGGCATCAGTCAACAGGTGCAGAGGTGCCTTGAGAGCTATCTGAGGATCAATAATAATGTCCACGAAATTGTTGTGGAATTGAAGATTCAAGTCCTCCAGTGTCTGCTCCAGAATCCAATTGAAGGACATTTTTTTGAATTTAGGGGAAACGTCATTGGGGAAGAACTTCATTTCTCTTGTTGCCAAGTCCAGCAGATAGATGCCTTTCTGGTTATCCATATCAGAGCGGGTCAACTCATAGGGACAACCCAAGGTGAGCACGTTGCCCTGTCTTTGGCCGTAGTGGATGTGACCGTTAAAAACCTGACCAAATTTACGAAACCTGGCCACTTCCGTGCCGTGTTTATCCAGAGTGGCATATTTGTTGTATTTTAAACCCTGAATGTCTGCGTGGCAAACCAGATAATCATGGGGTGCCGCACCGTCGAGAGTTGTCTGCAAATCCTCGTTGTCTTTGCGCCAGGGCATGAGAAAGACTGAACTGGGCCCGGCCTGTAAAGTCAGAGGATCCTCACAAACTCTAATGCCTGGGATCCATTTGAGGCTTTTCAGGGAATTGATCTCGTTGGAATTTTTACCAAAGATGTCATGGTTGCCAACCAGCATCCAAACCCCCTCCGAAAAGGTGTTGGCCAGTCTCTCCGTGATTCTCACCCCCTGGTCCAATACTCTCAGATTCACGCTCTGTCTGGAGTCGTAAAAGTCCCCGGCATGGATCAGAATATCCCCAGGCCTCAGGTGTTCTTGAACTGTTGGGAAGAAGAATTGTTCGAAATACTCATCGATGATCTCGATCCATTCGGCAGAACTGTTTCTTACCCCTAGGTGAGTGTCAGAAATAAACCAAATTCTCTTGGCCGCAGGCACGGCTTCGGTAGGATATTGAGACAGCATTTAAAAGAGTCTTTTAATCTTTCTTTTACTCAGAACACCAAACTTTATTTCCAATTCGTTCACAATTAATTCCTTATACCTAGCTGGTACCAGGTCATAGGCTTTAGAGTAAGGAATCGAGATGAAATCACAAATGACAACAAATTTCTCAGAGAAGCCAAATTCTGTGCCTTGCAGCTGTTCCAACACGTCTTGGAACAGGTGGGGCACTAGATCCTTGGGAATTTTCTTTTTGTAAGACAATGGATACCATCTAGAACTTTGAAAGGCGGCAAAGACGGATTCTTCTAGTCTTTTGCGGTGGAGGGTTTCTTCCTCGTCAGTGGAACCCTCCATCATCTTATGGTCTCGGTCCAGATCGAAGTTTTCGGAGTATTCCGTGTCTCTGACAGGATTGGAGTGGGCACCGAATATTTTATCGCCCAGAGGAACCTTTCTGGGTTCTAATTCGAGGTCGTAGTAGTTTTCTTCCATCTTGTATGTATCTCTCGTCGATGTTACCCCTCTGTGTGCATGGGCACCGAGTTCTCCACTATCCTCATGTAACTGTAATCCACGTTAAACATTTTATAGGCGTTTTTGTAACCGTCGTCTCTGTTGGCAATTAATTTCAATTTATATTCCCGGTTGGCATACATTAAAGGATCTTGTATGATACCGAACAGGCCGTCAACTGTGGCGACTAGTCCGGACGATTCTGCGGCGGAATTTATGCTCAGATCGGTGGCGTCAAAGTCAGTCTGTTTCGTTTGGGTTGCGGTCAAAATCGACCATTCGTTGGACATGGCCACTCCTCTCAAATCCTCTGCGATCTGTTTGATTTTCATGTAGGTGTTTTCCGAATTGGGATTTCTCCAGTTTTTTAAGATATTAATGTAGTCAACGATGACTATCTTGAACTTGAATCCGTTTTGTTCTTCCACCTTTCTGAGGTATTTTTCCAGATCCAAAACCGAAGCCTGGGAGGTGGGAAATTCTTTCACAAACAATTTGCCAGGCACCTTCAAATTCTCATAAGTCATGGACTGGATTCTTTTCTTGATTTTTTGTTCATCCTCGGCAACAGTTTGGTATTCGTTCACCGGTATGCCCAGAAGATTTGCGCCCAATCTTTTCACGTATTTTCTGTCATTCATCTCCAGAGTAATGACTGCCACATTGTGTCCTGTTTTGACAGCTTGTGCTGCTAAATTGCCGAGCCAAAGTGTGTTATGGGACAGAATGCCCTCTGTCCAATATCTATGATCACTGTGATTAACTTCTAGGTCGTACATGTTAATGAGTTCGCAGGTCCTCTGAATTGAAACCACACTTTGTGGGCCAGATTGTGTCATTATTAGGTCCCCAGGAACAAGGTCTTTCACGTGAATTTCGGTTAAATCGGCAAGAAAAACAATATGCTCGTCTGCGCAGCTGAGTTCGTGGGATTCCGTTTTTAGTATCCATTTTTCGTAAGGAATAGTTTTCCCAATTCTGTTGATATCTGCCCATCCCGAGTCAGTTTCTATTTCCCATCCGTCTAATTCGATAACATCGATAAATTTTTTTTCTTTCTGTTCTGACATTTAATTAACGGTTTATAATGTTTTTTTTTCACCTCTGACCATCAAAGTCTCAAGACCAATTTCGGAGGATCATCTAGAATTCTTATTCCTCCGAGACAATTCTTTTTTCTTTAATGGTTTTGTAATGGATCTTCACCTTTCGATAGTCTATCGTAGAAATCTTCTATTTTCATTCTTTGACTTTCACCCGTGATTTTGTTCCTAACTTTGATGTACCCGACAGCACACTTACCAACTTTGGGCATCCCCATAAAGACGTAAAGGGATTTGGCTGCAAAACCACCTCCCATAACCAAGTCGATGAAGGGAAATCCTGACGAGAAGGTGGAGGATTTAGGTTGCTTGTGACTTTCGGAGTAGAAAAAATCTAGACCCTGGTCAAAACTGAAATCGAGATTGTTTCTCTCGACTACAATCTGTTTGAATTTATTGATGACCTCTTTGATGTTGTCGGACGTGACAGGAGTAGATTGGATATATTTCACTCCATCCACCGCAGAATTGACCAGATTTTTGTATTCTATGAAAAGTTCTGTGATCTCTGTGAGCCAGTCCTCCTGGTATTTCTCCATCTCCAATCCGTAAATGGCTTTGATTTCTCCAGGTTGGATTATATCACCCTTCCCTTCTAGTTTCGCAGATTCCTCGAGCTGCAGGGCAGAGGGAACTTCTCGATAGCGAGTCCAGAATTTCTGAGCCAGAGCTAGGATCTCCTGAAAGCCTGAATTCTTGAAATAATTGGGTCGGCAATTTTCCAGATATCCCGGATTACCCAAGACATGACGAAGAATAATGTTTTCTGAATAATTAAGATCCATAATTTATGATTGTTCTGAGTTTAAATTGGCCAACTTGTACCTAGGTCTAGCAGGAGTTCCCAGCTGAACCAATAAACCTTGTGACACCAGCTCGGGCACTCTTTGGAACTGGGGAGAATCTGTCCAGCCGGAACCCCACAAAGATTTAAAGGCAGCAGAGGAAAGTTCTCCCTGTGACAGGCCCTCTTTCTGGAGATGGAGTTGAAGCTCGTAGCACACATCCTCAGCCGTTGGATAGTTGGGTAAAGTCTTCCATAAACCCATCAGGTATTTCAATTTCAGTTGTTTCTTATTCATCGCCAAAAAGATCATTTTCAAGAGAAGCTGAAATTTCGTCGTGCAAGGGCACAGTGGGAAGTTTAAAATGCTTTTGAATGACATTTTCGTCCAATTGCCTTAACACCTCCTCCGTGAAAACTTCCGGGGTGAAGAGTTGGGTTGAAGGCACGGTCCTCCCCAGATGTTTAACCGCCCAGCGAGCTTGCGGGCTCTCGCTCGGGATAAAAGTTAAGGTTTTCGTTCCATCAGGCCCCTTGGTTTCTTCCAACTTGCCCCTGGCGATTCCGCAGGCCTCCCAAGACACAAATTCCTGTAAACCAACAAAGGGATTCATGCCGTTCAGGAAAGAGATATGAAATTTAACCGGCTCGGGAATAGTGAAGCGGCTTTTCTTCAAATTGGATGTGACAATGATGCCGGTTTTGGTCGTACTGTTACCCTCTTTCAGTTGTGCCTTGGATAAGAATGAAATAACGCTCATGGCAAAAATTGGTCCGTCACCTCCGGAGGATTCTTTGGTGGGAAGATATCCGCCCCCTGTGTTGTGAGAGATTACTCCATTTTCTAGAAAATAATGATGGGCACCTTCTACGGTTACGTCATAAACTTTCTTTCTTTCTTTAAGAATTTCTTTTTTGATTATTTTTATTTTTTCCATGTTTTTATATTTTTATGATTTTTGGTGTAATGTTTTTTTCTTTTTTTCCGTTGTAGATCCAGAATTCAAAATGGTAACCCAGAGCTAAGCACGCTTTTCCTTTTAAAATATTAATCTCCTTGTTAATTTCGTAAGTCCAATCGGATTTTACTTCTATTATTTTGTTCCATTTCGGAACGAAAATATCGGGAAAATAAAGACATTTCTTCAAATCTAGATCCAGATATTCTACTGGCTTGAGTATATTCATCAAACCCGATCCAGGAATAAAAAAATCATCCTCGTCCATTTCGGTGAGTAATTTTGAATAAGCTCTGTTTTCAAATCCCAAATATTTCACAATTTTACCAGAAGGCATACGATATTCTTTGTAACTTTTAAAAGGAGGGCAAAGACATCCAAATCTTTTAAAAGTCGATTCCCTTGATTTCTCTTTTATCTTTTCGTTGCACATTGGTGAATTCCCTCCATATTTTTCTAGATTTGTTTTTTTTATTCTTTCGATTATCTCCTGATTTTTTGTAACTATCGGGTCACCATATTTTTCAATATTACCTTTTTTTATTTTTTCTTTCACCCCTGGAATTAAAAAGTTATGCTCAGTACCATATTTTTCGATCATGGTGTTTTTTCTGTTTTTCTTTATATTGAGCTTCTCTGTCTCTGATTTTTTATGATACGCATCTGAAATGGATTTCGATTTTTTTTCTATTTGTTCCCTGGTCTTATTTTTATTGTAATAACTAGGGGGGCAAGATTTATTTGGACAAAATCCATTTTCTATATTTATGCTTTTAATCAGGGCTAAACAATTTTTGCATTTTTGTATTTCCTTCAGCCCTAGTTTAATATATTTCATTCTAATGTTTATAGGAGGATCTATGCAATCTAGAAAAGAAGTTAATTCCATTAACTGCTTGAGTAATTCTGGATTTTTTCTAATTTTAATAGAAACTGATGCATTTTGATTATTTTTTGAATTTTTTATTAGTTCTTCTACTGTCGACATGTTATATTCTTTTGTGTGTATATATCACGTCTATCAATTTATTTAATCTCTAGTTTTTAGGATGTAATCCCCCTCTGCCAAATCATTGGAGCATTTCCAGGATTGTTCACGGGTCCATTCATTTTCAATCAAAAATTCATGGTTAGGAGTGCATTCGATAGTTTGGCCGTTTTCAAGAGTTAATTTTATAACCTCCTTATTAACAAATTCCGAGGTAGAACAAACGTTTCTATTGCCGGCCAAGGTTTTAACACTATCCCCAACTACAATGTCTTCAATGTTTTTATAGGTGTCATCAGACATTAGAATTTTGTGACCAGCTGTAAGACAGTAAACGTGATTCGTACACACCAGGGGGATCTTAGCTTGGGTCAAATCTAACGTGATGACGCGAAAAAGTTTACGAAGTTCTTTTGCTTTCGCGCCCATGTCCGCTGCGTTTTTTCCCTCAATAGCGTCTTTCAATTCTTTGTCCGTACTGAGCATGCCCAGAGAATCCAGAATCAACAATATTTTTGGGGAGGCCCCATTTTGTTGGGCTTTTTTTACCAGATCTAATAGATTTGAGACAAAAGTTTGAAATTCAGTCACTGTTTTAATAGGCTGGTAACGTATTTGATGGGGATCGATTCCGAACTTGGTAGCGGTTGATTTATCAATGGCGCCTTCGGTGTCACAATAAATAACATTATAGCCTTTCTTTTGTGCCTCCCTGGTGACGTTCAGACAGACGAAACTTTTTCCGGTATTATGTGAAGACATGTTTCCAACCCAGTAACGATGATTTTCGTGTAGAATTTCCCAGTCATACACTTCTTCAGTAGTCAAGATAATATTTTCTTGAATCCTAACAAACCCTTTTTTTGTTAAGATTAGCTCGTCAGGTGCTAAATCCTGAGTCATAACCCAACCCCTGTTAGTTTCCAATAAATGGTCACAAGAAACTTCGGCATTAGAACCATCGCTCAAAACCACCCGATGTATTTTTCGGGGAGATTTTTTGACCAATTTTCCAACCTCTATCCACCCGTCCGGAGTATCGGCAAAAATTCTTTCCTTTTTAAGATCTGTAAAAATTGTCTCCATTTCAATTTCTTGTGAAAATTTTTCACAGTGTTGCTGAAATGTGTCGAATATTTCATTTTCTGTCAGATTTTCCAGATCCATGTGGGCGTAATGGTTCGGATAGGCATTAAGTTCTTTAATTATTTGTTCTTTGTTCATAATGTTTTCTTTTGATTAGGTCTGTGCATTCTTTTAGTTTTTTTTTGTGGTCTTCGTGATCCCAAACAATCAATAGATCGTAACCAAGTCTTCTAGCAAAATCTTCTTTTTGCTGGTCCTTTTTATATTTTTCTGGACCTGTAAGTTTCGAAAGAGGGCATTTCCAGCTTAAAAATTCCTTTTCGTTTAATTTGTTTATATCAGGATGAAAAACGGATCCGTTGTACTCTATAATGGTCTTCAAAGCGGGAATCGAAAAATCATAGAAATAGGGCCTCAGATAATTAGGATCCCAAAGGACCATTTCATTATCACCAAGAAATACTTTGTAATTTTTCAGAAAATCCAAATCTTTGTTATTTATTAACGTTTGAAAAAAAATTAAAGATTCTTTTGAGTATTTACCAAGTCTTCTAGTTTTAGACAACATGATTGATTTCTTCTCATCGTCCGTTTTAGAATTGAGAGTTTTTTGCCACTTGTCATTTCTTTCTTTAAATCTCTCTGTTCCCTCAACTAAACCATACCTCTGAATGCATTTTTCCAAAGTAAATGTGGCTTGTCTTTGCTTCAAAGCTAAATTAGCTTCTTCCGTAGTGAAACCCTTGGCCTTGAAATATTCCAAAGTCGTGTTTACCATGTTTTTTTCCCTTTTTCCCTCTCTGTATTCTTTCCATACTTTCTTAAACCCCTTCGAAAGATCTTCTTTTATTTTTATTTCAGCTTCTTCTACTGAGAAAAAAATCCCGGTGTTTGGGTTTATTTTCTTTAAATAATTCTCCGGAGAATTCTTCCAATTCTTGTACAATAATTTTTTGTCGTGTTTTCCTATAGTTTTTTTCCATTTGTCAACATAAGAATTATATCTTTTTTCTCCCTCTTCTTGACCGAATCTTTTAATAAAAGAATCTAAAGAAACTGTATTTTGTCTTTCGTTTAATTCTCTCGCAGCAGATTCGTATTTAAATCCCCGATCCAGATAAAATTTAAGATTACTATTAATGTTACAGAAGAGGAGGACCTGGTGTAACTTAGATTTTTTATAAATTGGGAAATCCCCCGATAAAAAAACTGAAATGTAAGAATTATAAATCAGAATCAATTTATCATTATCTAAATCTTCCTCTTTTTGACAATAACCAGCTATCTGCATAAAATTTTTTTTGAACTCAAAAAATTGTATTGGACAAAGTCTCTTTTTGAATTTTTCCCCTTCTTTGAAATAGAAAAAATTAAATTTTGTCTCTTCTGGATTCATCTTGTGTTTTAAGCCTGTATATTCTCACTTTTTGAGTGCCTCTTAAACACCCCGGATCTCCCATCAGGCCCAGGGATCTGGTATTGGGAATACCCCCAAAAAGAGTGCCCGAGAGTTGGGCATTCAGCAGATAGTTTCCTGTGGGAATCCAATCGTCTACATCACTAAAAGTGTTGTCCGCTAAAATCGAGCCGGTCTCAAAGCCGGAGATCTTAGATAATTCTTTATCCAGATCTAAGAAAGAAAATTCTTTGGTTGTTTTTGCCATACTTGACTGCTTTTGTTTGATCTTTTATATCCACCCCGAGACCCGATGTTTCCCTTAGCACCCAGCCCTTTTTTGTCCAGCCCTAGGTTTTTAATCCGGTCCCAATTTTTTGGTCTTCCCCCTGATTTTATCAAAGCTTGGGCAGAGTCTCTACATCTAACTCTTTATGCTAACTAAAGTTTGGGTTTAAGTCTTCTCTTAAGAATTTAAAGTTTGGGTTTAAGTCTTCTCTTAAGAATTTAAAGTTTGGGTTTAGGTCCCTTAAGATGACTAAGATTTTAAGATTTGGGGCTCTAAGTCTTTCTCTATAGATAGAGAAGATCCACCCATTTCCTTTGAGGTAAGGATCTTAGCAGTTTTTGGGGTAAAAAGTTTCGGGCCCCATGAAATAAATTTTTTTTACCCCCTTTTTCTTTATAAACCAAATCTTTTTTTCAAAAATTGACCTAATTCTTGTGCCTTATCCCCCCCTTTTCCTGCAGAACCTGATTTTTTCTGGTCAGAAGCCCCCACGGAACCAGAATTTTCCGCCCGCGAAGCGTCAGGATCTGATCCCCTTATGATCTGGCCTCCGAGTTTTTTTGCTTGTGCCTGTTCTAATTTTCTCACGAGAATGCGGTCCACTTCATTGATAAGTTCGGCCGCTCTAGAGATGTAATCCTGGGCATCGTTCTTGAGAATATATTTGTCTGCAGCCTTCGTTCTGAAATCACCAATTTTTTTGTACACATTTTGAATCTCCTTTTGGATCCCCATCATCTCGTCGTACAAATCAGCTCTGTTCTTTTCCTCCTCAGTTTCAATCTGCCAATTTCTGGTTGCATATCCTTTTTTAACAGATCTTGGTAAAGGCTTACCGGAGGTGTCTTTTTTTCCGCTAGGATCTTTCTTGTCGGCAGCAGCCTGGACCCTTGACTTCAAATCCTGTGTTTTTTGAACCAGGGGCTGGACTACATTCAATTCAGACTGAAAAGACGGTCTATCCGCTTCCGGTAAAACTGCTTCAATATTTCTCAGGGACCCTTTCAAATTTAACACCTGTCCTTCCAGCTGATCTATGAAATTAAACAGGAGAGCGTAGGCTGGAGCGGGTTGCCCCTGCCCTTCCCAAATTTTGGAGAGCTGCTGACCATCAGGATCTGTAGCTAGGTTCAGAGATTCTTTCAATTTAAAGGAAGGGTTCAAGGATTGGTCCAAGATCTCCAGCCTTCTTCTGAGCCTGTCGTTGGCCATGCCCTTGGTGGACAATTTCGAAGCCACTTGTAATTTTTCTAAGGCAAAGATCAAATTCTCGCTGTCATCTCCTGTAAAGTCCAATTCCATAAAATGGAAAGGTCTCTCGGTCATCACTTCCTTGCTCTTTTCCTTAGAGAATTCATCTACCTTTCTCTGGAATTGCTTGCCTGTCTCCACAATCTTCTTCCATTTGTTTTCCATGCCTCTTTCTGACCGAATAGCCTGTAAGCCTGCGGTCCATTCTCTTTGGCCCTTCTCTCTTGCGGCCTCTTCCTTATTAATCAAAACGAAAAATTGCCGATATAAATCAAAAGCCTGACGGGTTAACACAGCAATCATTCTGTATTGTTCCATTCTGGTGGGTGGATCACTGGAGCCAGAGTCTTGCTCTGTCACAAAGCCTCTGATAAATTCAGAAAAGGAAAGAATTGGATTTTTAACTGAGTTCATCGCTTTTATTTGCATAATTTTTCAATTGAGTGAGATGGTTCGACTCTGGAGGACACCGAGTTTAAGAAACCTAGTCGGAATCAATCTGAATTATCTCGCTTAACCTCATCCTTACTTGACGTTAAATACAATTGCATAGCAGCAGCAAGATTCGGAGTCATAGCACAAGAAAATAGATTAAAAAATGAGGGCTCGTTTTTAAGATCTGCTTCTCCTCCGTCAAGATCTGCTTCTCCTCCTTTAGTTGGTGTGGATGTCAGTTGCACTGTGACCTTCTCTGAAACCTGTTTCGGGGTATGTTCAGGTTCTTTCTCAAAATCTTCTTCTTTGAATTTTTCTCGAAATTTCGTGTTTTTTAAACACCAATCCAATACAGTACGAACAAAACGAATTGCTGCCATAGTGTTCTTTCCAAAACCTCCATCGGGTTTACTGTCGAAAAATTTTACAATCATCGGACCATCAGATCCCCACCCTTTCATTATATCTTCACTTTCAAAAGGGTAATATGATTTATCAACAGCATTTGAGTCAGCATCCTTATGAAATTTTTCCACAAAATTGAGCATCAATCTTTGGAAGTCCCTAACATCTTTGTTGAATTTTTTTGGGTCTACTTTCTGGTATTTCTCTTCATCAGCATAATCAGTTTCATCCAGTGTCGAAATCAATAATTTATCCTTCCATTCTTCCATTATTTGCGATGGAAGCAACGAAAGAATATTGTTTCTATTCCCAGAAGAAGTTGACCCACTTCCAGTTGATCCAAAATATCTTTTCGATGCCTCTTTGAATCTCCCAGCATCAAAGGCTTCCGCCAGCAGGGTACAAAAGGAGTCAAATCCCAAGACCCTCTCTGCGGTCACAGATTCTGACTCCATGAGTTTCTTTTCTCTGGCGTAGTCCATCAATTCTCGAATTAGGTCCATCGAGATGTTGGGGGTTTCACTATCCATGTCGAAAGCAGACTTCAGAGCTTTAACCATGTTCTGAGTGGTGGGACCAAATTTACCGTCAGCTCCATAACCTTTAAATTTCTGGAATAAGGCATCGTCTGCGATGTCGGAATCTGAGAAAATTAAGATCACAAATTCCTGAAATTTTTGCACATCAGGGTTCACTTTGCCCTTCACCTCGGGATCACCCGGTTTTATCATTTTAATCTGGGAGATTTCCTGAGCTTTGGGCTTTGAATCTGTCCCCGTTGCACTTTGGACCTCAGAAGGAGCCGGTTTAATGGCATTATACTTCTCTAAGGCTTTTTGATACAGATCCAAAGCCTGCAAATGAATGCTAGAAATATCCCAATTCTTAGACCCTTTTTGGACTTCATTTTGAGCACTCTTCTGAATTTCTATTAATTGTTCAGGAATTGAACTCAACTCTTCGGCCAATTCATCCAATTTATCTTGGGCAACGTTCGCTCTTTTTTCCACTGAGAGTCTGGCTAGTTCGGCCAAGATAGCATTCAATCTAGTCTCTAGGTTCCCAATATCAGAAGCTTTACTAGGAGTTCCTTCTTTTGCCAGTTTCAGATCGGAGGCGATCAAGGTTGCTTCCTTGGTCAACATTCTAATGAATCCCCTATTGCCTTGGAGCATCCTTTTCTTCAGTTCATTCTCGTTCAGAGATTCTGTGAAATGCCATCTAACATGTTCATTCTTAGAAGCAGCTTCCGATCCCGTTTTTTGCATCATTTTTTTGCCGGTTTCTTCTAAAAATTTCAAATACCCTTCGATTCGATCCTCAATAAATTCCCTCATGCTTTCTTTCCCCTCTTCGGTCTGGCAATAGACGTCGACGAATTTCTTGAAAGCCTCAGCATTCTTCTGGGCAGACTGCAGAAAAAGATCAGGAATCCCTGCCTGGATAAATTCTTTGTTCTGGATTTTATCTTTGATCTTAGAGGTAATTTCCGACAATTTGGCTGCCTTATCAGGAGCATTAATTAAAGATTCAATATCAGCAACCGTCTCTTTGTAATCGGGCACCATCATGTTGAGGTACCACAGGATGCTGAACCCTAACTGGGAAATATTGCTCAGTATAAGATCAGCCTCTGGCGGAAAAGAACCCTCTGGAGCAGAGGCCGGACTGGAGTCTGCCTCGTACAATTTTGTAAACTGTTTAAAACTATTAAAGGGCATGATTGGACTTTTTTTGGTATATATCCAATCTTCTCTGGTGAACCTGTGGAAGCTGTTTAAGACCTGAAGTGATATGTTGCTCTTAATTTTTTTGTCTTTTAAAAAAATTTTAGACGAATTGAAATTTATTGGAGATTTCGAACTAAAAATCAGACCAATGAATTCTGATATCAAAGATAAATACTTTCAGGAGATTTTGAACCTATGAAAACATTTTTTAGTATAACTATCAACACATTCAACCATTCTAATTGGATAGAAAAATGTGTAAGAAGCTGCGTTGAACAGGACTACCCCGATTTTGAGGTCTTAGTACTAGACGATATTTCAACTGACGGAACTTTTGAAATTTGTAAAAAAATCCAGTTGGAATTAGGTGACCGATTAAAGATTTTTCAGAATGACAAAAAAATCTATTCACAATTAAAAAACATTACAACGCTGACCCAAATGTCAAAACCCAACTCAGTGGTTGTTTCGGTAGATGGTGATGATTGGTTGAAGGATACACAGGTTTTAAACAAACTAGAAATGGTCTACCGCAGGGGAAACGTTTGGATGACCTACGGAAGATACGAGGAATATCCTGGAGGAATCGGTGGTTCAGGATATCGTGCATATCCTCCTGATGTGATTAAAAGAAATTCTTTTCGAGAATATGATTGGTTAGCTTCCCATCTCAAGACTTATAAGAGGGAGCTATTTCTCAAAATAGACGAAGAAGACTTTAAACTTGATAATGGAGATTGGTTAGACGTTACCGGAGACCAAGCTTTTATGCTACCCATGTTAGAAATGTCTGGGCATAGAAGTAAATTTATTAATGAAACTCTTTATATATACAACGTGGCCAATCCAACCAGAGATGGCGCTGTTAAAGTTAATAGACAAGAAGAAGTTGCTAATTACATTCGGGGAAAAAAAAGGTATCAAAGGATAGAAAGCTTATAACATGGAAGAAAAATTTTTTATTGGGATAATATCGCATAAAAATAGTATTGAAAGGGAAAAACAGAAAAAAATTTGGGAAAATTACAATGACCCAAATCTCATTTTTTATTACTTTATAGGAGATATTAATATTGATTGTGAATATTTAGTTGATGATATTTCAAAAACAGTGACTTTGAAAGTACATGACAACTATGAGTCTTTATCCCAAAAAACTAAAGGAATAATAAAATTTTATATCGATAAATTCTCAAATTCAACAAAAGGGATTCTGAAGACTGACGATGATATAAATATAAAACCAGATCTGTTACATTCTATGTTAGTAGAAAATTCGGAGAAAAACTATTATGGAATAAAAGTGAGTATTGAGGAAAATAGTGAATCTAGGTACCATTGGGGAAAATGCGAATCTGAAAATTGGAATAAAACTGGAGTAAAAATACCTCCAGTAAAATACTGTGCCGGTGGAGGGTATTTCATAAAAAACAAAACAGCTATTTTGATGAAGGAAAGATTATATGTATATGATTCGATTATTTTCGAGGATGTAGCTACAGGAATTCTTATGAACGGAATTGAGGTTTACCCAGAAGATATTAACGTAAAATCAAACGGATTAAATTGGTGAAATGAAAGTTTCCATTTGTATACCCTGCTACGAAATGAAAAATTTAGGAGCGACTTTTCTCCATTTTAATTTAACTAAAATATTATTTCAAACCTATAATAATATTGAGATTGTAATATCAGATCACAGTCAAGACGATTCTATTTTAAATGTGTGTAAAGATTTTTCTAATAAAGGATTAGAAATAATATATCTGAGAAACAAAAATATGGTAGGTAATTCTTCTGCTAATTTGAACAAAGCTATCAGAGCAGCTAAAGGAGATATTATTAAGGTTATTTTTCAAGATGATTTTTTTTATCATAATCGAAGTATAGAGGATATAGTTAGGGAGTATCAAAAAAACAATAATATTAAATGGTTGGTTACTTCCTGTTGTCATACAGAAAATGGATCTACCTATTATGATTTCATGAATCCTAAATATACAGAAAACATACTAGAGGGAAATAATAGAATAAGCTCCCCTAGTGTGCTTTCTTTTATAAATTCACAGGATAAACTATTATTCGATCCTGATTTTGTATGGCTAATGGATTGTGATTATTATTACAGAATGTATCAAAAGTACGGGAATCCATACTATTTAAAGACAACCAATGTAGTCAATCGTCATTGGGTAGGACAACTAACTAAAACACTACCTTCGGAGAGAATGGAATATGAACATAAACTTATATTAAAAAAACATGGACATGGAATTAATTAATCAGATTTATCAAAATAAATGCTATACCCCATCAGATATACACGAGCATCTGCCCGTTCTAAAAAAATATGCTGAGAAATGTGATGTTGTAGTAGAAATGGGGGTTAGAAGTATCGTTTCTACTTGGGCTTTTCTGTCAGCAAAACCTAGCAAATTAATATCTGTGGATATCATACATCCCATGGATTATATAAATCATGATCCGGATGGATGCAATCTTGATTTGGTTAAGGAATTATCTGATAAAAACAACATCGATTTTAGTTTTATTTTGGGTGATACCTTAAAAATAGATCCTATTGAGTGCGATCTTTTATTTATAGATACTTTGCACGATTATGATCAGTTGAAAGGAGAATTAGAAATACATTCTGATTCGTGCAGGAAGTATATCATACTCCATGATACTACACATTTTTCAGAAATGGGAGAAACACCAGGTAAAGAGGGAATATGGAGAGCTATCGAGGAGTTCGTAGCTTCTTCTAAAGACTGGTCCATAAAAGAAAGACTCGTGAACAACAACGGATTAACAATATTAGAAAAAAAATAAAATGAAAGTACTAATCACTGGAGTTGCAGGATTACTTGGATCGAGACTAGCAAATTGGATCATTGACAATCATCCGACAGTAGAGATCGTTGGTATTGACGATTTAAGTGGAGGATATAGAGAAAACATTAATCCTGTAAAAATTGATTTCTGGGAGGTAAATCTTACTGATCCTACACATAGGATCGATCTATGCTTCAAGGAAAATAAATTCGATTATGTATTTCATTTTGCTGCTTATGCAGCAGAAGGATTGTCACCCTTTATTAGACAATATAATTATGACAATAACTTAAAAGCAACCGCTAGGATAGTTAACGAGTGTATTAAGAATGATGTAAAACGCTTAGTTTTTACATCCACTCTTGCTGTATACGGTCATGGATATGGAGGTGTTTTTGACGAAGTTCAAATACCCAAGCCAATCGATCCTTATGGTGTAGCTAAGTATGCTTGTGAAATGGATATACAGATAGCAGGGGAACAGCATGGATTGGATTGGTGCATCATCAGACCCCACAACGTTTACGGTGTAAATCAGAATATATGGGATAAGTATAGAAATGTTCTGGGTATATGGATGTTCCAGCATTTAAATGGAGAGAATATGACAATCTTTGGTGACGGCAATCAAACCAGAGCTTTTAGTTACATCGACGATTCACTGGAACCACTATGGAGATCTGCTGTTTTACCTGAAGCTTCCAGACAAATAATAAATCTAGGGGGAATAGAGGAACACTCTATAAACGAAGCTAGCGAAATACTAAGAAATATTATAGGTGGAGGAAACGTTGTCCACAAAGAAACAAGACATGAAGTAAAACACTCCATTCCTACCTGGAAAAAATCGGTGGACATTCTTGGATTTCAACACAATACAAATCTAGAGATAGGTCTTAAAAATATGTGGGAATGGGCAAAGAAACAGCCACACCGGGAAAGATTTGTATGGCCTTCCTATGAGTTAGATCAGGGAATATATAGCTACTGGAAAAATTAATAAGATGTCTGAAAAAATAAATTTACCCGAAGTAACTTTAGTATCGGTTGCTTGTGTTAGAGTGGATGAAACTATACTTGCTCTAGAGCTTTCATCTAAAGATGTAAATTTCGGATCAGTTAAGCTTTTGACACATGAAGAAATTAAGCATGATAAAATCGAATGTATCAAAATAGATAAACTAGACTACATAGGATATAATCGATTTGTAGTGTTTGATCTTTGGAAATATATTGATACTAAATTTGCTTTAATAGCTCAAGATGATGGGTTTGTTAAAAATCCGGAATCATGGAGAGACGAATTTTTAGATTATGATTATATAGGTGCACCCTTCGCTCTACCACAAGATGATTTTTCTATGAGAGATAGAGCTGGAAATTTATTTAGAGTTGGTAACGGCGGATTTTCTCTTAGAAGCAAAAGAATCCTAGAAATAGCTACGGAGAAAAATTTAACATGGGAACCTTTCCACGGTTTTTGGAACGAAGATGGATTTTTCTGTGCAAACAATAAACACGTATACGAATCAGAAGGTATGAAATTTGCCCCACTTGATGTAGCTAAATATTTTTCACACGAGGCAAAAATACCCGAAATCGAAGGAATAGTTCCTTTCGGATTTCACAAAAAGGGATATGTACATTCATAAAAATATTAGTAAAATGGATAAGGTATACATTTTAACCTACGCACACAAAAGACCTGATTTTATAAAAATCCAATATCAATCGATAGTAGAAAATGTAAAGGATAATTTTGAGTACATAGTTTTTAATAATTCGGTTGACGACCCCAGAAATAAGGAAGAGATTTCATCGATCTGTAATGAATTAAAAATTAGATGTATAGACATACCTCTGGATCGAGACCTAGAGAATCACGGGGGAGAATTAAATTTTAACAATAACGGGTATATAAACCCAAATTTAGCATGTTCATATCCATTAGTATGGACATTTAAAAAATATCTTAGCGAGGAGGAGTATGTTTGCATTATCGATTCTGATATGTTTTTCCTTTCTGATATTTCACTTATAGAAAAGGTCAGGAATGTTGATTCTGTGTATATTCCTCAATGGAGGAACTTTGGACATATACACTATATGTGGAACGCATTCGTACTTCTCAATCTTAAAAGGAATCCAAATTTAAAAAATCTAGACTGGCATCCTGGATCTATTGACGGGCATTCGTTGGATGTTGGTGGTCAAACTCACCATTTTATAAAAAATCACGAACTTTTATCCCAATATTTAACTGAGTTTAGTATAAGAGAGATAAAAGACATAAATGAGCACGAGAAAGAGATTCATTACATACAGGACGGAAGCGTAAATTATTCAATAGAGATAAAAGACGAAAAGCTAAAATCATTTAAACAAACAAACGGGCATCTTTTAAATTTCTCTGATAAAAGATCCTTTCCTCATGAGGAGGAAAGAAATGATTTTCCTTCCCATATAGCAAAAAAATGTTTTGCTATGTTAGAGATTTTAAAAAATTCGGGATCGACATTACCAAAACCAGAGCATATTGCTTTCATCGGGGATCACGAGGATGAAGATTTCATTATTCTTCACTACAAATCGGGATCAAATTATTTAGATTTTACCACAGATGATTACAATCTAAGAAAAACCAGTGGAGCTATAAAAATAATTGACTATTTAAGAAACAAAAAAAATAACTTATGAAATATTTTTTAGATTGTGGCGCACATCACGGAGAGGGATTACTTCATTTTATTGAAAAATTAAAAATCGATAGCAGTTGGAGAATACTATCATTTGAACCCAATAAAGAGGCTTTCCAAAGATTGAAAGAATTAAAAATAGATGGTCCTGATGTTCAATTCATCAACAAGGGGGTATGGACAGAGAACGGAAATATTTTATTTAATGCGGAAACAAAGCCAAAAGAAAGAGGTGGTGATAATGATGGAGAAGGATCAACATTTATTGATTTGACTGATTGGAATATTAAGGAAAATAATCCCGGTGCTGGAGATTTCAATATATCTTATTTATGCGATGTCATAGATTTCTCTGAAATTTTAAATTCCCTAGAGAATCCGGATTTAGTTGTTGTTAAAATGGATATAGAAGGATCCGAGTATCCAGTTTTAAGAAAAATAATATCAGATAGGAGCGCTACTGTAATTAATGAAATATATTGTGAATTTCACGATTGGGCAATGCCTAGTGAAGATAAAGGATCAACGATGTCTATAATAGGGGATCTTGAATCAATGGGTATAAGAGTACACCACTGGGGGTAATAAAGAAAATATTAAGAAATGATAAAATACGATAAACAAAAATACGATAGATTAAAAAATAAATTTCCAGGATCGGAAAATATTGATTTTAATTACGCACAGGCATACCAAGATATGTTTGTTCTCTCTTGTTTAAACGGGAAAAGAGATGGGTACTATCTAGAAATAGGTGCATATCATTCAACTAATTTAAGTAACACATATTTATTGGAGTCAAAATTCGGATGGACAGGAATATCGGTAGATATAGATGACTCCGTAAGGAATTCATTCTCGGCAAACAGAGAAAGTAATCTAATAATTGGAGACGCTATTTCTTTGGACTACAAAAAAATTCTTAAGGATTATAATATGCCTAAGAGGATAGACTATCTTCAATTAGATATAGAACCTCAAACAAACACGTTGGAATGTTTAAAAAATATCCCTTTTGGTGAATATAGATTTAGTGTAATTACCTACGAAACTGATTTTTATGATCCATCTTTTTCTAGAGAAGAATCTCTAGGAAACAGGGAAAAATCAAGAGAGATATTGAAATCCCATGGTTATTTCTTATTGGTGGGAAATGTATGTAACATTTCAGAAAATGATCCATTCGAGGATTGGTACATAGATCCACAGGTAATAGATCCAAATAATTTATCGTGGATCTCACCTTCTGAAGAATACAACATGGTTTCCGAAAGTGTATTATTAAATTTTTAAGTATGATTATCACGGAATTTTACAATGGGCAGGGATTAGGTAACCAGCTTTGGGTTTATTCAGTTTTAAGATCAGTTGCTAAAAGAAAGGGCTATCAATTTGGTGTTATGTCCCCGTTCAAGTTTAAAGGAGCTGAGTTCCTTGATATTGATATGGGGATCCCGGTAATAGGAGGAGAGGGCCCGGAGGGAGGACCTCCTTATTCTTTGCCAGAGGGCATTGTTAACTACTTCAAGGAAAAAAAAGTTGATCATCCGAATACCGGAACTCTTATCTCTAAAATGGATCCATCCTTATATCTCATTGAAGACTGCTCTAAAATAGAAGGCAATCTCCAATCGATAGAATACATCCACGATTATAAAAAAGATCTAAAAGAATGGATAAGTTTAAGAAAGGATAAAAATATAAGTGATTATTCTGCGGATGATGTGTGTATAATTCATGTAAGGGGTGGGGATTTTTTAGGAAGCACCGCATATTTAGAAAGGGACTACTATATTAGATCAGTTTCCGAAATGTCAGATGGTAACCAAAATATGAAATTCTTTATTGTAACGGATGATGTAAATTATGCAAGACAAATTCTACCAGAGTTTGAAATAATAGGGGGATCGTCTTTAGGAATAAGTGATTCTAATAAAGCTAGTCATCATCAGGGAGGTCCTGTCTGGATGGACTGGAGTATCATTTATAATGCGAAGAACCTAATAATTTCAGCATCAAGTTTTAGCTGGTGGCCAACTTGGTTGGGTGAGTGTCCCAATGTTATAGCTCCTATGTTTTGGGGAGATTTTAAAAAAAGCGATGGCTATTGGTCTTGTGGCGATTCATTAATTTCCGGATGGAGATACATGGACAGACAAGGAAAAATATCTGATTACGACACATGTATGGTCGAGAAAAAGAAATACGAAGAAATAAATAGTAATTTTTGGGTATAATAGATATGAAAATTTTAGAATATGAAGAGCTCCAAAGAATGGTTGATTATTCTTTTGGCGATCAATCCGGTGTATTAGCCGGATGTCCTAATGCTTATATGAAAAAAGCAAATCTTAGCAATCAAGAATTTGTAGAGAGGGTAAGAGAATATTCGGGTAAAAAAATGACCCTATTTATTGATAATATAAGACTTTACCGCAGACCACTTGGGTTTAGAGATTGGGAGTTTAAAAAACCTTCTCCTCCAGAAGATATTGAGTGGTTAAAAAGGTTTGATGATGAGGATTTATTGGATCTTTGTTCTAAATTTCCGGATACCGAATTTATAATCTTCACTGCATTTGAGGATACGTGTATTACCTCAGATATAGAGGAAAGAATACCAGAAAATGTTAGGTCTATAAATGCAACAAATGCTGTCCATTTTAGCGACAAAGTTATTCCTATGCCTCACGGTTTAGAAAGAAAAATGACCCATGGATATAATCATCATGAAATTCTAATGAATATAATGAGAGAAAATCCTGAACCGAGTAGGTTAATGTACGTTAACCACCGGGACGATACTGGCCAAAGAGGAAGTCTTAGAGATATGTTTAGATCATGGGCTACCGTTTCGGAAAGACTTTCTTATGAACCATATCTCAGAGCTATTCAGGATCATAAATTTGTTCTTTGTCCAAGCGGAAATGGTATAGGTTCTGCTAGAAATTGGGAAACATTATATCTAAAAAGAGTACCTGTCTTGGAATGGCACCCATACAAAGAAATAGTTTTTTCTGGATTTCCTGTACTTTTTGTTGAATCATATTCCCAGGTAACTAGAGAATTACTTGAAAAAAATGAGCATCTATACCAAGAGGCAAAAAACATGGACATGGATAAACTTGATCTCCAAAAAATATTTAATAAAAGAATTTTACTATGATTTACGATTGCTTCTCCTTTTTCAATGAGCTAGATTTACTAGAGATCCGTTTAAATATACTAGATGAACATGTTGATTATTTTGTTCTTTCAGAGTCAGCTGAGACTTTTAGCGGATTAGAAAAACCATTATACTATGAAGAAAATAAAGACCGATTCTCAAAATGGAATCACAAAATAATACACCACGTTAATGGTAGATTAGAAACAAACGATTCATTCGAGAGGGCTTTTTTTCAGAAGGAAAGCATAATGAAGTCTATAGAAAATCTGGATGACGATGATATAGTATACTATGGGGATTTAGATGAAATATGGAAACCTCAGGAGGTTGACGATAATGTGTATAAATTACATCAGCTAAATTATGCTTATTACTTTAATTACCGATCTAGTGAAGAATGGATCGGAACCCTAGTAGGAAAATATAAGAGCATAAAGGATAAGGGATTCAATCACCTAAGAGCTAATCCTACTCATTTTAAAATGGATGGAGGATGGCACTTCACCAGCATGGGAGGGGTTGATCAGATAAGAAAAAAACTAGAAGCTTATGACCACCAGGAATATAATCTGGATTGGATAAAGAATACCATCGAGGATAGGATGAGAGACGGTAAGGATTTCGCAGGAAGATTGACCGATTGGAAAGGTGTACCGTTTTCATTTAGAATAGATGAAATGGATCTTCCAGATTACATTTTAGATAACAAAGAAAAATATTCAAAATACTTTAGATCAGAATGAAAGAATTAACCCCGGTAGTATTAGCAACCACTATATACGAAAAAAGCTTTAGAGACGTTCTGAATGAATCCCATTGGTTTTTTAAAGCCGAGTCTTCTAGGGTTTATAAAAAAATAGTAATCGTAAATAACATAAACAACGAGTCAAGAAGCGAACTAACAAGACTAATGGATAAATTTTCTGATAGAGCTTATTTTATAGATCACCTTGATGTTAAAAAGGAAGCTCTAGAAAAATTTAATTGCGACTTAAGAGAGGACGAGCAATCCTATTGGTATTCGGTCCAATATTTCTGTCAAATGCTGATATCAGAAAATTTAGGTTGCGATTATATGCTTAACGTTGGTGCAGACTGTAAGGTACAAAGTTACAATATTGATGATTTTATAGATGATTCTATAAAAATATTAGACAGTAATGATCGGGTTCTTCTGACTACTATTCCTTGGGCTTATGGTAACGAAGGGGATTTTACAGAAACTGGAATTCACGAGCAAAACATCTACGACATACAAGATAGAGATGAATTATTTTGGTTTTCTAAAGTTGTGAGTGATCAGGTATTTATGGCAAAACCTAAAAAACTATTAGGTGGAATTTTTAACATAAAAGAACATCTCCATCCGTTCCTTGGTTACGGAGGGGACTCGTTTGAAAAGAGATTCTGTAATCATTTAATAAAGAATGACTATCTAAGAGCTATCTACAAGAAGCATTATTATATTCACAATTCATACTGAAAATGAAAAGCATAAAGATAGCTTTCTCAGATTTCTGG
>Ga0214923_10001705_pt1 | contig 30645 bp, 26 predicted proteins | sample LL1510_MetaG_FD_177993 | JGI IMG/M metagenome (GOLD analysis project Ga0214923, IMG submission 177993) | Freshwater microbial communities from Lake Lanier, Atlanta, Georgia, United States - LL-1510 | ecosystem: Environmental > Aquatic > Freshwater > Lake | place: USA: Georgia | collected...
AAATAAAATACCCCCCCATAATGTATCAATAAAAACAGTGAAAATCGACCATTTATTAAATAAAGAGTAATTAGTTAATTCATAAACAGCATAAACGGAAAACCCTAATAGAAAAGCAGTCTTGAAGTTTTGTTTTTTAGAAATAATAAAGTATTCTAACAGAAAAACAAGAAATACATAAGTTAATGCTGTAGGAATCATTTTTATTTGAATAGGAGAACCTTGAACATCAGTAATTTGTTTATTAAAATAATTCTTAATGAAAGTTATATACATTCCATCCAAAATAACAAAAATAATTGCACTTAGTAAATAATTCATCATATTTAGTATTATATAATATATAATTATTTATTTATTTAGGGAACATATATTATTTTTTGTTAAAAAACATTTTTTATTCTTGTATTATATAAATGTCTGTATATTATAATTCAAATTCATCTAAAGTAAATTATACAACTGGTGGAATTTCTAGTTATGAAGCTGCTGGTGTTACTTATCCAGCAACCAGAAAATTAGGTGGAGGAATTAGAGGAGTTATGCCACAAGCTGATCAAGATACAGATAAAACATTTGTTGATTACGAACAAATTCGTTTTACTCTTAGAAATGCCTGGAATACTAAATATGTCACTCAACTTGGAAATAAAAAAAGAATAATTGGACCATTTAGAGCAGTAAATAACGCTGGAGATGTTTTATGTCGTAAAAATTATTCTTGTGGTGGACCATGTCAAACATTTCAAAGTCGTCCAGGTATGTTTGGTCTAAAAGGAGCTTTTGGTTCTATTCATAGTTATTGTGATGGAACCGGAGTACCTCCATCCAGTTGTAATACTAAATATGTTTATGACAGTTCTAATTATATTACTTATTTAAAACAACAAGCAGTTAATAGAAACTATAATGATGTAAGTAATGGAGGCAATAATTCGAACGCATCTCAATCGGCTATAAGAGCAATTCGAAGATTTTAGAAGATTTTTATAAAATGAATTTATTTATCATCATTATAAAATAATTTAATTATTTTATAATATATATATCAAATATGACTACTGTAACAGGGGCAGATGGATTAACTTATACTGAAGTTACAAGTTCAAAAACAATTATTGATGGTTCAATTAATACTATTCATTACTTTGGTAATTATGGTACACCTGCAGTTATAGCAACACAAGGTATCAATGTTTTTGAAAATTCCTCTACTACACCAATAACATCCTTTACTAATTCAGGAATTATTTTAGGAGGGGGAGGAGCAACATGTTATTATTCTGATATTGCTTCTAGTGGTCCTGGTGGTAATGGTTTAGTTAATTTATCAGGTTCAACTATTCAAACTTTAATTAATAAAGGTGCATTTTTAGGAGGTGGTGGAGGAGCAGGTGGAGATGGTGGTTCTGGTGGAGCTGGTGGTGGAGGTGGTGGAGCAGTTAGTGGTGGAAAAGGTGGGTCTATAATTGGTAGTAATACTAATGGAATTACTCCTGGTGGGAATGGTGGTGGTGGTGGAGGTGGTCCAAGTGGAAATGGTGGTGGTTCAACTAATAATTCTAATACTTATACTGGAGGAACCGGTAAAGGAGCTCTAGGAGCTAACGGTTCTATTGGTGGTAATGGTGATAGTTGTACAAGTAGCATTTTTAAATTTGGAGGTGGAGGTGGAGCTTGTTCTATAGGACCAAATGGTACTGGTGGTGGAGGTTATGGAGGTGGAAATGGAGGCGACGGAGTTAATGGTTTGGGAGGTGGAGGTGGAGGAGGTGGAATTGGTTATCCAGGTGGAAATCCGGGCGCAAATGGAGGTTATGGTATTGATAATTCTGGAAATATAATTACTTTGACCAATGGACAAGGGGGAACATATACTGTCAGTTATAATGGAAATACAATAAGTTACGGTCCGCTTTTTTACAGTGGTAATCTCCCGACTAATTATGATATCATTATAAATGCTTCAGGAGAAAATGGAGTAGAACAATATGGTCAGTTATGGTGTACAGGATGGGCTTGGTTATCATATACTTCTGATACAAGTTTTAATTTTGGAGTAGATTTTACAGATTCCAATTTGGATTTTTACACAACACAAGGAACATCTTACACTTACATTTCCGTTTTAGTTTTACCTAATACCTCTATAACTGTGAATGAAACATCAGGAACTTTTAATACTAATCCAGCTACAGGTACTGTCAATGTTTTCGATTGGTCGTTGAGCGATTCTTATGAAATTGTATTGAACGGAACTACCTATTACTCTTATGATTTAACTTTAACATTAACATATGTTTTTACATTTAATCATTATATTATTAGCACTTATCATAATAGTTGTTACTATTCAGGTAATTATTACGGAAGTAATTCTACAAATAGTTATGATATTTATGAGGTTACATCAAATATATTATCTTTTACAAATGCCGGAATTATTTTAGGCGGTGGTGGAATTGGTGGTTCAATACAAGGAAAACATGGACTAAATAATTCTGGTATAATAACTACTTTAACAAATACTGGAGCCTTTTTGGGAGGAGGTGGTCATGGTATTCTTGGTGGAATAGGTGGTGCTGGTGGTGGAGGTGGTAGTGGTAGTGATGGTGGTTCTATAATTACACAGTTAAATGGCAATTATTATAGTCAAGGTGGAGGAGGTGGTGGTCCTGGTGGTAATGGTTCTAGAGCCGGAAATGGTCTTTATGCTATAAGTTTTGGAGCTTTTGGTGGAGGGGGTGCTAATATATATGTTCCTGGTTTTAATGCTAGTTTCTATGGTGGTGGTAATAGTAAACCTAGTTCAAACACTGGTAGTGGGGGAGGAGGGTATGGTGGTGGTTATGGCGGTAATTCTATTTATAGTAATTATGCTGGTGGAGGTGGTGGTGGTGGTGGTTTAGGTGGAACTTTTAATGGTAGTAATGGAACTGGTAGTGCTGGTAACGGTGGTTATGGTATTAATAATACTGGAACTATTGATACATTAAACAATCTCCAAGGAGGAACTATTGCCGAATCACCTAGTTATTATTACCCATTTGGTCCGCTTTTTTACAGTGGAACACTTCCAACTAACTATAATATTATAATAGACAGTTCATCAAAATATGGTCAGTTATGGTGTACAGGATGGGCTTGGACAGATATAACAACTCCAACATTAACTAATTTTGACATAAGTTTAAACTATTTAATCACATCAAATACTAATTTTTATTCAGTTTTAACAAATGTAACTCCAAGTCAAACATCTGGAACTTTTACTTATGAATTACAAATTTATACTTGGCAGTTATTAAAAACTACAAAACCAAATCCTTATCCAAGCACCTATAATTTACAAATTACAACTAATCCTATAGATCCAACACAAGGAGTAACAACAACTTCTCCTGAACCTTTATATCAATACAATCCGGGCAATTTAACTTATTATAATCCTACTATTTATACTATTGAAGGTCAACAATATGTTCTTACTGACACAAGTGGTAATTATGTTTCTGATGTAACTTATCTAGATTCCGAATCAACTACCATTACGTTTACAAATGTTATAATTGATACATTAGGAACAGTTACATTATATATTTATGATCTAATATTTGATGAAAACATAATTAATAATGTTGAGGTTGATGTAATTGCTCAAGACCAAAATTTAGGTACTTATTCTACAGTTCCTAGTCCGTTTATGCAAAAAAGATATGGAACATTAACTTATTACAATCCGTCTATTTATCCTGTTCTAGATAATAATTATGTTTTAAAAGATAGTTACGGAAATATTGTTTCAGATATACTTTATATTACAACAGATAGCGAAACCCAGTTTTATTTTATAAATGTATTTATTCCATATGGAGGATCAAACACTTTAACCATATATAATTTAATTGCTGAGGAAGTAGTTGTAGATAATATTTATATTGATGTCATTGCTCAAGACCAAAATTTAGGCACTTATTCTACAGTTCCTAGTCCACTTATGCAGAAAAATTATGGAACATTAACTTATTATAATCCAACTATTTATCCTGATTTAAATAATAAGTATGTTTTAAAAGATAGTTATGGAAATATCGTTTCAGATATACTTTATATTACAACAGATGATGAAACTCATTTTTATTTTACAAATGTATTTATTTTATATGGAGGAATAAATATTCTACATATTTATGATATTACGACTAATACAACTATTATAAGTTATATTGAAATTAGTGTTTCAAATATTTGTTTTAAAGAAGGAACGAAAATTCTATGTTTAAAAGATAAAAAGGAGATTTATATTCCTATTGAAAAAATTAGAGAAGGTGATTTTGTAAAAGTATATTCTGGTGTAAATTCTTATAAAAAAGCAAAAATAATTATTAAAAGTCAACTTTTAAACACTGAAAAAACAACAATCAATAAATTATATAAACTTACCAAGTCAAAAAATCCTTTATTAATAGAAGATTTATATGTAACAGGTTCTCACGCGCTTCTTCATAATAATTTATCCGAAGATGAATATGAAAAAATGAATGCTCTTGCCGATCATTATAATAATTATAATGTAGTTGTTGAAAACGATAATATGAGTGAAGAAGAAAGAGAAAATTTAAGTTTATTATTAAAATACTATCACGACTACAAAATAACTTTATTCAATAAATATAAATTAATTGCTTATTATGATTTGGATTTTGAAGAGGTAAATGATGAAAATATTTATAATATTTATCATATTGTCATTGAAAATGAAAATAAGTATGGAAGTTATGGTATTTATGCTAATGGTATACTAGCAGAGTCAACTAATGAAGCAGGATTAATCAGATTTCCAGGGTATGAAAAAATTAATTCAAAAGATTCTTTAAGAGAGTTTGTTCCAGAAAAAGAAACAATCTTTGATAAAATAATTAAAAAAATAAATAAAAAAATTATTAAAGAAACAGATAAATTTTTGGATGAAAGAGAGAAAAACGTTACACACGATAAAATAAAAACATACAAGAAAAATCGAGTATATAGAAAAAATATAACTCTTCGTAAATGTATTTAAAAAATATTTGAAAAATATATTTATACAAGTATTTTTATAAATTATCTATAAAAATTAATATAATAATTTATATATAATAATGACACAATTTGATGATATTATTGTAACTCCTGTAATCGGACCATTAAATACAAATAAATACCCATGTACTATTCCTTATCATAGTTATGGTACTTTACCTGGAAAACATCCAAATCCTCCATTATTTTATCCGTCTCAAGAACCAGTATATGCTGATCAAAACTCTAATTCACGACAACAATATTCAAGAGCCGCTATAAGTAATGCTACTTTATTAAGACAAACACAAAAAGTTCAAGCATGTACAAATCCTAGTTCTTTTTTCTCTTTTTCGGGTCGACGACATTATTCTGTTTCATCCCATATGAATTACATTGAACCAATTCCATCTTCCATGTTTACTACGATTCAAAAATATAATGCTGTAGGAAAAAGTGGATATAAAGTAGGATTACCAAATCAAGCTCCTTATACTACGAAAAATTATTATCCAAGTGGAGTGCGTAGTTCTCTACGTCGCGCTCGTTCAGGTGGATGTACAGCACCTAAAAAGAAAGGATCGATTTATAATACTAGTCTTCAAAATGGACAAGTATGTGCTTGGGGTGCTGTTCCAAGACAAAATTATTAATTTTTATAAATTTTTACTTATATAGAAATAAAATACTTTATTATTTTTTCTATAAATAATTCTACATTTTCATCTTGACAAATAGCGTCATCTACACAATGTAAATCTATAAATCTTTTTCCACCTAATTCAGCCAATCTTTTATCAATATTTTTACCTACTTTACAAAAATTATCGTAGTTTGAATCACCTAGTGCTAATATAGTATATTTAACTTTATTGAATATATTCTTTTCAAGATTTCGATTTTTCAATTTTAACCAAAAAATATTTGCTGAATCTGGAACATCACCATTTCCAGTTGTAGAACAAACTATAATTAAAAAAGTATTTTTCTTTTCATCTTCATCTTTTGGTAAAAAATCAAATGTATTATTTTTTATTACGTTGTTTAAAGAAGAATAAATAGTTAAAAATTCTTTATTATTTATTAATGCGTAAATATTTTTGGATATTTCTTCTGCATTTCCAGTTTGCGAACCATATAAAACATAAATTTTAATGTTAGTCATATATAATTAGTAAATATTATATATCACATTCAAATATTAGCTAACTATTTTATTTTATAATAATATAATATATGCCAAAAACAAGAAGGAATCATAAAAATAAAAGAGGAGGATTTTTAGAACATTTTACAAGAAGTATAAATTCTCATGCAAGTACTATTTCAAATTCAAGCAAAGGTGCTTTAGATAAAATAACCAATTCAGCAAATAATACAAAAAAAAGTATTGGAAACTTTTTTTCAAGTGGTTATAATAAAGTGTTTGGTAAAACAAATTCTACTAGTAGTCTACCTTCTAGTAGTCTACCTTCTAGTAGTCTACCTTCTAGTAGTCTACCTTCTAGTAGTCTACCTTCTAGTAGTCTACCTTCTAGTAGTCTACCTTCTAGTAAGTTACCTTCTAGTAATATACCTTCTAGTAGAGTTCCATTAAATAATAAATATAAATCTAGTAATAATTCATCTCTTTATAATCAACAATTAATGTACGGTAGTCTTTTAAATGCTGGTACTTCACTATCTAGTAATGCGGGATCTAATGATTTTTTTGGTTCATTTTTTGGTGGAAGAAAACATCGCGGAACTAGAAAAATGCATCGTGGAGGAAAGTATGTTTCCAACACTAGTTTAAGTAATCTAGCTTCGAATGCTTCGCCTATAAATGGAATAAATACAGCCAAACCATGTAGTTGGGTAGGAGGAAAAAGAAAGTCTAGAAAAGGTAGACACCCCAGAAAGACAAGAAAGTCTAGAAAATAAAATATAACAAATATTTTCACAAGAATAATTTTCAAAAACTTATTTGAAAATTATTTATTTTTTAGATTTTTCCATTACTTTATATAATATATAAACACCAATAGCTGCTAATCCCAGAAAATAAAGTTGAACCATCGTATCTTTTGGTAATAGTAATCCATTATCTTTACTATTTTTTGTTAGATTCGAATTTTGATTACCACTATTATTATTATTTGTAAATTCTTCAACACATGATTTTCCAGTAATTGGATTAGAACCTCCTGGGAAATTACATGGATCCATGTTTTGTATATCTGTTAAAGTAACATAGTTTGTTTCATTATAAGAATTATTATTATTATCAGTAACTTGCATAGTTAACGATTGACAAGGTGGTGTAGAACCAGACATGAAAGATTGTAATAAAGCATAAGGATTTAAAACATTCAAATCACTCATTGCTCCAGGAACTAAACCTTTAAATTCAGAAAAATCCATACCTAATCCTGATGAAATAAATGGAATATTTCCATTTGGAATATTATTAACATAAATATATCGATCAACCTCTTCATTTGTTTCAGTATCCATACATTTAGCTCCTGTTTTAAGAAAAAATTGGTTTCCTAAAGGATTTCCTGTAGAAGAAGCATTACCTCCACCTTGAACTAATAACTCTACATAAGCAATGATACCTTCAATATCACTAGTTAAAGCAGAAATACTTCCATCAGAAGAAATACCAATACTCGATGGTGTATTTATATTTTGATAGTATGGATACACTGGACCTAATAATTCGGTTTCAACACCTTGGGCATCTGATATAACTTGTTGAAATATATTTGACATTACTAATATATATATAGTTTTAAAATTTATGTATTTACAAAATTATGTATAAATAAATAAATTTAGTTTAATCCTTTAACTTGGGGAGTAGGTAGTTGTTGAATTTTACTTTGTGCTGCTGAAACGACATTGTTTACTTTTCCGAACTGTGATGCTTGTGAACTTTGAACGGTATTTACACTTGTCAAATTACCACTAATATCTTGAACTTGTTGAAATAAATTATCCATTTTTTCTTTTAAATAAAGAATATTATTTGTATTTTGACCTACTAAAGAAGGAACAGATTCAGAAGTGGATGTATAAGGAATATAAACAATATTATCAGAGTTAATTGCGGAAGCATTAATAGTGGTAACCGAAGTTGTTGGAGCAATTACATCTTTGGTGGTAGTATCAGCAGTTGTTATATTACCTTTACTAGTTGTACTAGTTGTAGTTGTACTAGTTGTACTAGTTGTAGGTTTTGTACTTGTAGTTATAGTGGAAGAAGGTTTTGTGGTTGTAGTTGTAGTTGTAGGTTGGGTAGTTGTAGTTGTAGTTGTAGGTTTTGTGGGTGTACTAGACGATGTATTATTTGTAAGACCTTCCAAATATCCGGAAAAATATGCTAAAAATAATTGGTAACTAATCAAAAAAATAAAAAATAAAATCAAAAAATAAATTAACCCAGTCATTAATATACTATGTTACTTTTTTTTCTTTCTTAATTATATAATGTCTAGTGCTTTTTTTCCATTAGGTATGAATTCATATAATAATCGACCTTTAAATGTCCAATATAAATCATGGAAAGGTACTGGTGTTTTTAGTAATCCGGTAGGAACTACTCCATCGAATATTCGTCCACTTACCAATAATGATCCTGGAAATATTTTTCCTACTGGATTTGGTCTTGCAAGACCTATTAAACATTTTCGTAAAGGAAGAGTAATTACAGTTCCAAATATAGGTACAAGTAGTCAAAATTCGGTTGGAGAAAATATCGAAATATCTTTGATTAATTATAATACGAATCGTTATACTAAATCTTCAACAGGAGCATCATTAAGTGGTGGTGCTGGAGGAATGGGATTGGTGAGTCAGGTAATTCAAAATCCAGGTCAAAATAGTATTTTACAAAATAATACCGATGAAGTGAACAATATTGATAAGTTAGACAAGAATTGTAAAACATGTAGAGCAGTTGGAATCGTTGCTAATTATTATCCCAATAATACTTATTTAACTGAAAATCCTAGTAGAATTACTACTAGTTCACAACTTTGTTGTAATGAACAAAAAAAAGCATTAAAAAGAGTCTTGCCAGCAAGCACTATATTAAAGAAAAATTATTACACTACTCTTCAACAGTACAGACAAAATAGATGTCAGACATATGACCAAAGAATATTTAATTTCCAAACATATCAAGACGTAGAATTAGATGCTTCTAAATTTAATAATCCAGCTATAACGACAAAATTAATTGAACTAGCAAAACCAGGAAGCGCGCTTACAACTTTTAATACTTATTTTGCAAATTGTCAACCAAATGGAGAAATCTATGAAAGCACTGAATTAATTATTATTGCAAAATTTATTCAAATTTTAAAGAATAAATCTCTTCTTACGGAAGAAGAGATGAGAGAAATAAGTAATTTAAAAACATTGAATGATTTGAATAATTATATTAAAAATTCACTCACGTCAGAACAAAAAGAAGCCGTTAAAAGTTTATTTGTTAATTACGTAAATAATCCTTATATTGGCATCCCATTTTCTGGACCATCTAATCCAGTTGGTTGTAAATTAGTAGTTTATAAACCAAACAATTCGCAATTTGCTCAACAAGGAGCAGTAAGTAGTAGTACTTTGAACTTGAAATTAAATGTTACTACAATTGAAAAAAATCTAGCTACTTTTAATTATGGAAGAAATAATAATGCTTCCAATATTTCATCTGCTTATCTTGGAACTTCAAAGACTTATCCATTTATTTTGAAAAATAAGGCACCTACGTGTCAAACACAAACTTATCTTGGACAATTTCAAAATCCAAAAACTTGTTTTAAGGGTACAAATAACTTTATGATAAAAGAATATAATTCTTCTGGTTTTGGTCCTACACCTCCAACCTATTATGATTCTTTGTATGTTTAAAAGTGACTACTAAATTTCTTCTTCTTCACAATCGTTTTCACGCAAAAATATATTTGATTTTTCAAGAAATTTATTACAAGGAATATTATATTTTTCACACCACTGAATACATTTTTGAATATTTATTTTTTTAATATTTTCGAGTTTTATATCCCGATTTTTATTTTTAAGAATATTAATAATTTGATTTGTTACTTCTAATTGTTGTTGACCATTTATTATATTTATGTCGTCAATTCTATTTAAAAAATAACAAGGTAATTCTTTTTCAATAACATACTTTATAAAACTATTCTCTGAATAAAGTGAATAATATTTTTCATTTAAAAAATCATTTATTTGATTATAATAATTTAATAAAACATTTTCATTAAAAATAAAACCTTTACAAACAATATATTTTTCATAACTTGTGATATTACTTGTATTTGGTTTAATAACATAAACTTTTTCAAAGAGAGAAGTTAAAATATAAATAATATCAATAACTGGTTTGTGAAATAATAAAGATATTTTAATTATAGATATACCATTTTCTTTTTGAGATTTAATAATTATTTTTAAAATAGTTAATAGTTCCAAAATATATTCATTATAATTATTGACATTGATTGTTTCATAAAAAATAAAATTAAAACTATTATCTTCTTCAATTTCAGATTGTAAATTCATATTAATATTAATATTTATATTTGAAATACTTTTATGGTTATCCAAATTATTATCTCTTAAAATTTCAATACAATCTATTGTATCTGAAAAATTTGGTGTTATATGTAATGTTTTCATATTTTTTTTATCAACCCATTCAAAAATATTCATGGTATAAATAATTTCTAAAAGGTCGTAAAAAATACTAGAATCATAAGATAATTTACTTACAGACATTTTAGCGTTAGGAATTTTGGAATAAATAAATTCGTATGGATTGATAAATTGAAATATTTCTTCATATAATTTATTTTCAAATAAAAAAAGATTTTCTTTTAACAATTTTTTGTAACAATGATATAAACTAAAAGATGTATATGGTTCTGGAATATTTATTTTTTCTATAAAAGGTTCTATTTTCATTATATTATTATTTTTTGGTAATATATAATAACTCATTTGTTATATTATATATTATTTTACTAATTGTTTAAGTAATAATAGTTTTTTCTTGAATTTTTACTCTTCGATTTTAATTATCGGTTTTTTAGCTCGTTCTCTCTTTACTCCAATATCAGACCTAGGTTTTCTCTTCTTTTTTTCTTCCTTTGGAATTTCTATTACTTCTTCCTTTGTTTCACCTTTTCCTTCTTCTTGAATAATAATTTCATCTATTGGTTTATTAGAAACATCTTCAATAATCATTTTATTTTTTGGTTCATTAGCTTCTTCAATAATAATAATATTTTTTTCTTTAGAAGTTTCTTTAGGTTGTTCTTTTTCACCAATTTTTTCCGGTTCTAGTGCTTCCGTAGCTGGAACAAGTAATATTTTTTTATTTAATTTTTTAATTTTTGGAGATAATACTGGTACTAATTTTGATTCTATTTTTGAAGAAGGTTTTTCTTTTTTATCTATCGGTTTGGAGACAGGTTCATTATATTCGTATTGGTCATGTTCTCCAAAATCAATTTGTATTTTTTCAGCATTTACATTACGAAATTTCTTGTAAACAAAATAACGATTCAAGAAAGATATTTTCTTTTCAAAAGAATTCATATTTGCTGCTTCACCATATTCATTAGATTCTCTGAATTTATGTTTATTTCTTTTTATTTCTTCCATCATATTCATATAAAGTTCACTAAATAATCCACTCCCTTCAGGTAATCCAAGTGTTTTTGCTTCATTAGCATCTATTATTTTGAAACCATAATCTTCCATAATACGATTTAAATAATCAAAATTCACCAAATACTCAGAAATAGTTTGATTAATCGACTCTTGAAAAACATCTATTTTATAACCTATACAACTAACATCATCTTCAAAACTTTCAGAATCATACCCTTTAGTAACTTCCCAAAGTTTCTTTCCATTTTCGAGTATTTGAATACTTTCTCCGAATAATTTCTTTTTCAATAAATTAAATATTAATTTTCCATCATAACATGTTCCAATAAAATAACCACCTAATTTGGTACATTCAGCAATATTTCTTAAAAATCCCTGGAAATTCTCTATATTTTCAAAGAAATAATGGATAGCAAATTGACATGATGAAATATGGAATCCTTCTTGTCCTTTTCCATATTGTCTAGCAACTCCTTTTCCAATTTTATCTTCATCTTTGGTTCCAGAACCAAAAACCGCCTTGGTAATTTGAATAGCTTTATCATTCAACATTGCCGCTCCATTTCGAATATTATAAGCACTATTACCATTTACAAATAAAGCATAAGGCATATTTTTATTTTTCTTGCGATAATTCAAGAAACGAGCACAAGCTCCATCTAATCTATTTTCTAAATTATCTTTGGAAATATCAATGCCAAAAACAAACGAAAGCTGAGCATGAATCCATTTAGGTAAATCTCCACCTTTTCCACAAGCAAAATCAATAAGAATATCTCCTTTTTTAGAAACGCTTTTAATAAGTATTTTTTTCACAAAACAATTATGAAAATCTTTTAATGCCTGTGTTTTTATTTCTCCTGATACTTTATTGTAATAAACGTCTGTATCTATAACAGTAGTAGGAATATTAAATCCAGTAGAAATCATATCTTCTGTGATTGGACTATGAATACTTTGCCAGTTACTATTAGCCACATGATAAGCATTACCAAAATTCGTTAATCCTTGTCGCAACTCACTAGTTTTATCATGACGAACACGGAGTGGAATCCATCTCCATCCTTTTTCTCTTGATAAATCATAACTAAACTCTACAATAGTATTATCTGTAAATACTTCATTTTCTTCTGAAAACATTTGTTTGGTATTATTATCATCATTCTTCAACATAATATTACAAATTCCGGCTGTAGGATCATAAGGATTAGTTGGGTAAAACTGTACAGGTTTGGCTTGTTTAGAACTTCCATCTTCAAATCCTTTGTATTCTGGTAAAACATCATCAATCACATTTTGACATGGATTTACATATCCATGATAGTCTTCAATAAAAGTACATCTTAATACAATCGTTTTATATTCATTTAGTTGAGTATTCATCAAAACATTTGTTCCATCTTCAAATATTTGTTTTACTTGATCTTCTTTACCATTTGCTGTTTTTACGGTAGTAACTAAGAAATCAATAGTATTGTATTGAGGTGGTTTCCATTTAAATGAATATTCCCATGTAATCTTTTTCAATGGTCCAGCTTTTCCAACCACATCTGAACCAACGCCAAGAAAAGCTGGTGTAAATATTAAACCATCTGTATTATATTCAAATAAATTAGACTTGGCATTATTCAAAATAGTTTCACACGAAGTAAAGATAGTACTGTCTTTTTCTTCATCTTCAAAATTAGATGGATAAAAACGTTTAGATTCAATGCGAATAGGAGAAATGGTATCTTTTACTACTGACATCGGTTTTATGATTTTCATTATTTCTTTTAGAATTTGATATCTTGATTTCATAACAATATCTTCTTTTTTTCTCGGCATAAAAGTAAGTTCTCGAATATCTTTTTTATTCAAGTAATAAATATCAAACGCAGCATATAAATTAATAAATTTCCCATTTTTATCATGAAGAATAAGTTCTCCATCCATTAAAGAATTAAAAATAGTTTTTTCAGCAGTAATAGCACCAGTAAAGAGGACATTCATGGACGTATTGATTAAATATATTTTTCCATTATCCGCAATATACATTAAATGACGATCTCCATCCGCTTTATCTGTAACTGTAAATCCTCTACGAATATTTGGTATAGTAGAATTTTCATTGATTGGTTCAATATTTTTGCGTTCTAATGTATAAGAAGAAGGACCGATAAAATTACTAGGATAAATACGTTTGGAAGGATTATAATCATCTTTATACAAAAGTTTCATATAATTCTGAATTACAATGTTTTGTTCTGGATAAGAAATCGGATAATTCGTTCCTTGAAGTCCAGACAAAATATGTTTTATCGATTTTCTTAAATATTCTAAGACAACTTGATAAGTATTGAATTGTGTTCCAGGACCAATTTTACTATTATCTACTTCGATTTCTATTTCATAAGTTTCGGGATTTGTAAAAACACCAGCCTCTTCGGTAGTATAAGATAAATTATTCGACATTTTCACAATACTTATATCAATGGAAACTGGATAGTCTGGATGAGTAAAGGATACACGATTTATATAACGAAATGTTTTTTTTGATTTTAGCCAATTATCAATAATAAATTTATTAATACCACTAGCGCGATATGTTTCTTCTTCTTCTTGGAGAGAAACACGGAAATTAAAATCGTCAAAATTAATAGGACGAATATTTTCGCCTTTATTATCTTTTATTGGCATTTTTTTAGTGAACTTCACAATAGATGGTCCTTTTACTAAAATTTTATTAATTTCATTATGTTTACAGTAATCTTTGATTTCAGTCAATCCATTTATTTCTACTCTTATATTTGATAATTTAAATCTACCTGTATTTTTATCTAAATATTCATTTTGAATACGTAAACTATAAAAACCATTTTCATTTACAGAAGTAAATCCAAGCGATTTTAACTTCTTGATAACGTTATCATAATCATTTTTAGTGAAATGTTTAATTCCTCTAGTACCAAATCTTACTTCCAATTCTTTATTTGTACTACTACCTTTAACATAAGGATTAGAAGTGTAATAAAGTTTTACTAATTCATCAAATTGTTGTTGAAGATAACTAGCTGAAGGAGGTTTAAATTCTGGTATTTTTTTGGAAGCATTTTTGTTTTTACTAGTACCAGAAATATTTAGATATGATACAGCAGGAGGTTCTCTAACTTCTCCTTCTTCAAGTGGATCATCTTCTTGTAATAAATTTTCAGGAATTTCTTCTTCAATAATTAATTTTTTAGACATTATTATATATATTTACATATTTTTATATTATAATTTATTATTCAATTTTTTATAATATAATTTCTTTTACATTTACATTTACATAATTGAAGTGAGAAGTCTAGCTTAATTCTTTTATAATTTCTTCATAGAGTTCCTTTTTCAAAAACGTTTTTCCTTTTTCTTTATTAAAAGTTTCGATTCCAAGTTTACCACAAATTTCCATTAACTCTTCACTTTTGTACGCGGATATAGCTCGTAATGGTTTATCTGAATTGGTAATTTTATAAAGTTTATTCTTATATTCCTCTACTTTTAATTTAGAAACCTCTTTTTCTAAACCATAATTATTTTTATCAGGAAAAAAATGTAAAATATGTGTAGAAAATTCGGATTCGTTAATAGAATTTAAATTTAGACTAGTCATTTCTAATGATAAAAATGTTTTCTTATTAATAAATAAAACATTTATGTTTTCAAGAACGCATAAAGAGAGAAATGTTTTCATATCTATTTTATATTCATTTAAAAGAACATTTTCAATGTGAGTTAACGGAGCAAATTTATATATTTTCAAGACATCTTTGTTCTCTCTCAACTTTTCAATATATTCTATTTTCAAATTCTTTTCAACTACAATATTAATAAAATCAATTGTTTCATATTTTTCAAATCCATGTTTCATTATATAAAAACACCAAAAGAGTGAATCTTTTTGTCTTGGAATAAAAAAAGGTTGTTCTTCTTTTTTTGGAACAATATTTGATTTTTTCCAGGTATCATTTTTATTATCATTTAAATTACTATTGCCTTTGTTATTATTTAAATTTACATTACTTTTATTATAATCAACCAAATAAGAAAGAGAATTATTCACCACTTCTTTTGTCAACATATATTTGGTTAAATTATGAATCAAATTTATGTTTGAGTTTGAATTATTTTGAGTATACAAATTATTACTTTCAAGCATTTGACTTTACCTTAGTATAATTACTCTTTAAATCTTTATTATCTTTTGTAAAATATGTATTTTTGAATTTTTCTTTTTGTTCTTCCAATTTATATAAATTCATCTCTTGTGTATTCACATAATTAATAAATGTTTTCATTTCATCAATAATTTCTTTTTTTACTTCAGATAAATTAACATGAACCCCATATTTATTTTCTGATAAAGTAACATCTTTACATTTTTGAAGAATTCGTAATACTTCTATTTGATTAAATTTACTCATAGCTTCAATTGTTTCCCTTATAAAATTTAGTTCTTCATTACTAACATCATTGTAAAATTGAGAATTGTTTTTATAATTATTTTCATCTTCATTATCATTTAAATCACATAATTTTTCAAAAATATTTTCATTATTATCATTATCGTCCTTAATAGTTAAATAATCCATTGTTTCTGTTTCCATTTTTACAAACGTATTATTTTAATACTATTATAAGCTTTAAATAAGTATTATTTATTATATTATTGGTCTTCAAACAAAAAAATATATAATTATAATTGTACAAAATATATTTATATTTACCTACTTACCTAAATATATTTTATTTTTTTATCTAATCTTCTATAATAAGTTTCGGTTTTGGTTTATTTAAAATTTTTTTATTGGATAAAGAAGTATTATTAATATTTTGAAAAGTATGAATAGGCGTTACAAGTTCAGCAATAATAGAAATATATTTATCATTTAATTCAAAACGCTGACCTATCACTTTAACAGTAATCTTATCATCTTCTTGAATAGTTGAAAAATAATTACTATTAAAATGATGATCTCTTGCTATAAAAACCACAATAGGAGACGGTACTTCATCAGAACTTTCACAACGAATACCTGCCTTTGTAATGTTTTTAGCAGTACAAGATAAAAGACAACCTTCAACTGGAAAACAAATATCGCATTCAAAAACTACTTCAAAATTAATATTGGTTCCACGTTCAATTAAACCACTAGAATACGTAATTATTTTGGAAGATTGTGGTTTTACATAACCTTCCAAAATACATCTTCCTTCAAAATTACTAGAAATATTTTTTTCAATCAATTGTTTAATATTTTTATTTATATTACTAATAGGTATTACTATATTACGTGTAATTAACGACTTGGAATAAATAGGAATTATTCTTTGTTCTCTTTTCTTTTTGTAATTATTTTTAAAATTAGTTGTATTTTCCATTATAATGTATATATAATTATCTTTATTATATTATTCTTGTTAAAAATAAAAAATAAATCAATTTTTTATAAAACTAAACTTTACTTTTTATAAATTATTTTACACATTTTGTTCATTACCAAGTATTTAAGAGATTATCAAAAATTTCTTCATTCTCTTCATCATTAATATTTATTTTTTTCAATTTCTCAATTAAATTATCAGGTTTGTAATATTCACTTATTTTTGGTTCCCGAATTTTAACCCATAAAATATCCCAGAATGGTTTTTTGGATTTATATAAATAATATATATATCGAAAATTATATATTGTGATTATATTTTTTTTAATTGTTTTAATATATTCATCATTAAAGCGTATGTTTTCTTTTGGAATATCTATTTTTTTATGAATAACTTCATAAATTGGATTATTTTCATAATGAATTTGTTTTAATTTATCTGGTAAATTAGAAACATAACTTATATTATTATTCATAAACCGTAACAATTCAATATTATTTGGTAAATTATATAAAAAAGTTAATTTATTGTTATTACAAAAGAATAATTCCAGGTTATTTGGTAAAGTAGGTACCAAAGATAAATCACAATTACTACAATCAAATTTTTTTAAATTTATTGGTAAAGAAGAAGGTAAAGAAGATAAAGTCTTATTATTATAACAATAAAATATTTCCAGATTATTTGGTAAAGAAGATATAGAAGTCAACTTATCATTATAACAAATATATAATGTTTTTAAACTATCAGGAAAACAAGGTAAACATGTTAAATCATTATAATATAAACACAAAAACTCTAACTTATTTGGCAATCTAGACAAAGTTTTCAAGTTATTGTTATGACAACAACAGAATTTCTTTAAGTTACATGGTAATTCGTGTATTGTAGTTAAATTATTTTGATATAAATTAAAATCTTCTAAGGTATCTGGTAAATATGGTGGTGGTGGTAATGTAGTTATTTTATTAAATGAAACATTTAATATTTTTAAGTTTGTAAATTTAGATAAATCTGGAATATAAGTTAAATCTTTATTTTTTAATTCAATTTCAGTAACATCGAATGGTAAACTATTCAAATATTCTTCAATATTAAATGTCATTATAAAAATATTTTTATTCTTACTATTAACTAGTGTAAAATATTTAAATGGTTATCAATAAATAATACTGAATATAATATTGAAATATATCATCTTGATAATCTTTTACTTTCCATTCTATCCATTTATCATTTTCAAAATAAAATATTTTGAATATATCTAACCAATCATGTACTTCATCCCAATGTACACTCCAAAACTTATTATGAAAATCATCATATGAAGATATAATACAACCATCTCCATAATAATCACTACAAAATTCATGAATAAAGTTAGCAATAAAATTGAAAATTTTTTCATTCAATAATTTTTTTTCACTACAACTATCATATGTTGTAATTACATTACATTTAGTAATATAGTCTCTAGGAAAAATTTGTTGTATAACAAAAGGAATCATTTGATAGATAATATTATCATAAAATTATTTCTATATATTTATTTCTAACTAATTTTTCTAAAATTTATTAAACAACGCAATGTCAGAATTTAAAAACCACATTTTATTATTAACCTTTATTTTTGTATAATAACGCATGATTAACTCTAATAAACAACATAATTCTAATTGTACAAAACCTTTGGTTGTTTCACTAGTATATCTCTCTTCTCCAATTACTTCGTTCAACAATTTCATTGTTTTGACTTTACCTCCTTCATCGCAACGTGCTCCAGAATTACGTTTCGATTTCATATCTTTTATTTTAAATGATAAATATCTATTTTGTTTTTCATATCCCATAAAACCAACCAAATTGCTGAGATTTTCAGACTTGATAATCCATTTCTCTCTTACTTTTACTGACTCTAAAATTTCTCTTTTGTCTTCTGGTTCCGCTTTTTTCCATTTTTGACGACTATTATCAAAAATAAGTATTTCTTCTTTGGCATCATTATTATATAATAAAATAGTAGTTGTAGTACCAGATTGATATATATTTTGAAAAGTAACAGTGTTTCTGCGAAAATAATTAATGACTTTTTCTTCAAACATGCCTTCTTGAATATTAGAAGTCGGTGAATAAACGTAATTTAAAACATTCAGTTTTTCTTTATAAAATAAAGAATCTAGTAAATGGTCAATAATAATATCATCCAAGAAATTTTTATTCATTCCTCCATGAATTAATCTTTTTATTGTAATTCCACAAAATTTATACCAATTATCATCTCCTCTTTTTATTGTTATATCTTCTGTTTGATATTTCAAAGCTAAATCATAATTTTCTCTCAAATTATTTAAAATAGATTGAACATTAGATAAATCTTTTACATCTTCTTCTTCCCTTTCTACTAATTCCTCCTCTAATTTTGATTTATGTAAAGATTTTTCTTTCATTTCAAATTTAATCATATCATGTTTATAATCTATAGGAACAGATCTATCATAAATAGAAACATTTTTAAAATTCAATTCAAGTGGTTGAAATAAATAATATTCTCCAATATTGATTAAATGACCGGTACGATCATATTTATCTGTAATAAATTCATTACTATCTTCTATTAATTGAGTTAAAGCAGCATATTTTTGAACTAAAGGGTACACTTTTGGTATATCTATTAATTCGAGTAATATTTTCTTTTTATAAAAAAAACTTTCCTTCATTAATAATTTTATTTTTTGAATAATTTTATCAGTATTTACCATGATAAATTCTTCATTATAAGTATCTTCATTGATAGTAATTTCATCGACTTTAGCATTCGGACGACATTGATATTCACAAGTTTCCATATAGTCACATGCAGGACTAAAAGGGGCATCTCCTATTTTAAAATTATTTAATACAGTACCATTCGATAAAATCTGAGTGATGGGTTCTTTTAGAATCTTGTCCATAATTTCTCTCGTAAAATTAGTTTGATCATGATTGATAATACAGTCCACTGCTGTTTCTTTCAAAACCCTACTTACTTTACCAATTTGTACGGCTTTAAACTCAGCAACTCGATAAACATATGTATCAGCTGACTCTGTTTCTTTTTCTTCCAAAATAGTAGCATACATAAATATTTCTACATTTCTTTTTTCAAATGGTAAGTCTTTATGACTAAAATTTCTTACAGCACGTCCAATCGTTTGTTCTACACGATTCATATTATACCAAGGATCCAAAATATGAACTTGACGAATAAATTTAAGATCAATACCTTCTGAACCAGCTTTTGAAATTAAAACCACCTTTACTTTATTTCCATCCACATTATCTTGACTTGTTAGTCCTTTTACTTCAAATTCATTATTTGGTGAAAGACGAATATCACCTGTAATCATAGAATATCTTGCTGGTATAAAATTGGATGTTTTGTTACTTTTTGGTTTCATTGTTCTTACATCTACCGTTGGAACAGGTTTGTCTTTAAATAAATTCTTTCCATTTTCACTGTACCTAATAAATCCCATTTCTTCTAAAGCAAGAGCGACAGGAATCAAACCACCATCAATATACTGTGAATAAATTAAAATTATTCCTTCAGAAACTATACCTTCAGGAGAAACAATACTATTTAAAATATTTTTTATTTTACTACTATATTTTCCGATTTCATCGAGAGAAAAAACACGTCCATATTTTTTCGATTTATATTCAAATAAACCCTTTAAAGGAGGATTTTTTTCATCTGTAAAATTCATTATACGTTTCAATCCTTCTTTTCCAGTCAAATCATTTGGATCTATAAAAAAATTGCGATCTTTTGATACTGCACCACCTTTATTTATCGAATTATATGATGAAATAGATAATTCGCTTGATGGTTTACTAGTAAGCTTTATAGAATTATTATTTTTAGAAGAAGAAGCTTCATCACTTGAAATAAGTATTTCAGGTTTAATTTCAAAGTTAACTGCCGATAAATCATTATCTTTATTTGACAAAAGTACGTCTTCTTTTAATACTATTTCATCATTATTTCTCTCTTCTAACCATTCTTTTAATCCATCGTAAGGATAAACAATAATCAATGCTTCTAATGGTTTCTGTAATAAAGTATATCCAAAACTCTCCATTTCTTCAAATGTAGGCATTATTCTTGTTGAACCTTTTTTAGTAGTAATATTTGTAGTTTTTGTCTTAAGATGATCTAAAATATATTTATATCCATAAGATTGTGTTTCTCCAATATTAACTAAATACAAATCCAATATTTTAGATTGTTCTGATTCCTCAATTCTTTTTCCGTTCATTTGAATAAAAGGATGTTTGATAACTTTAAACGTATGTTGAACATCAAATTCACTAGGGTAAATACGATAAGGAAAAGTATATGGATTTTCTCCTCTTACAAAAGAAACATATCCTGTAGCTTTTCTAATAAATATTTCTTGACCACCTGGTTTAAAGTTACCTTTTTTATCGAAAATACTACTTTCCATAACTTTTCCACGTCTATCATTAATATTCATTAAATTAATCAACCACACAATTTCCTTATAACTATTATACATTGGAGTTGCTGATAATAAAAGTAATCGAATATTATCCGCGGACTTTACAAGTAATTCTAAATTCATTGCTACATATTTATTTTCATTATCTTCCGTCATTCTAATATTATGAACTTCATCAATAACAATTAATCTACTATCAAATTCAGCTTTTAATTGACGAATTGCTTTTTTGGTGCGAACATTTTCACTACTATAACTACCGGGCTCAACTGTTGCTGTTTTAATTATATAGTTAGCAAATTGTCCATACCCTAAAAATAAATAAGAATTATTAATTAATCCTTTAATTTGAGAAACGATTTTCTCTCTTGTTAAACCATTAAAACCAATAGGATTTATTTCTTTTAATAATTTATTTCCCACACAACCTTTTATATTCCAAATGCCGTCAATATTTTTTAATTTTCTCTCATCAAAAAGCTGTAAACGGAAATTATCTTGAACATTTTTCGAAGCAACAATAATAATTCTTTTAGATATACTAACTTGTTTTAAATAATCACGCATTTCTTCACAAACACCAATTGCGGAGCAAGTTTTTCCACTACCTAATCCATGATATAATAATAAACTATTATAAGGTGTTTGAAAAGAGAGAAAGTTGCGCACAAATGCTTGGTGAGGAGCCAATTCAAACTCAGCCTTACTTAAAATATCAGCATAAGATTTTATATCATGATGAATTTCTCCATCATATTGGGTATCATTAAATTCTTTTTTTTCAGCGATTTTTATAATGAAATTAGGATCATTTAAATTCGGATATAAATAACTATTTTCTTTTGGATGATTCTTTAAGTAATCATGTTCTAATAATTCTTTTTTCAATAAGAATTGATTACAATCTTTAGAATAAAAATTTTCATTACAATTCACTTTTTCAAATAAGTTTTTTAAATCATTTGTTTTCTCCTCGATATTTGTATTTACTTTAACATTTGTAAAATCTTCAGGTAATCGTTGGGATTGTACGAATGGAGATGTAGAACTTGGTGTACCTGAAGTAGATCTAGGAGTAACTGCTATATTTAATGGTAATGGATGATCTAATGAAGATGTTACACTTGTTGATTGAATTAATAATCGTTTTTTATCAGACATAATACTTATATATTATGAATATAATCTATATTCTTTTAGTAAATTATAAATATTGGTAATTATTTTTTTTTTCTCTAAATTATAAGGTCTGATCGACTTTAAACACTCTTCATAGCTTTTCCATTCAATTTTGCTTACTTCTGTTTTTTGATAGTTTAATAAAGAGTCCATAATAGTATCACTTGTATGATTCATATATGCTAAAAAATATTTGTGTTTATAGGATTTATAATTTGTACCTATAAAAGTTTCTTCAAAAGGTACTACATTTTCAATTACAGTAATATCAGAATTGGCTATTCCAGTTTCTTCACTAAATTCACGCAATGCACAATCTAAATCTCTTTCTTGAAAATTTCTTCTTCCTTTGGGAAATTCCCATTCTGTTTCTATCCAAGTTGTAATACTAGAGTCAATAATATTTTTAAGTGTAACCATTTTAGAATCAACATATATTCCAGATTTTAAAAGTTCAAATTTTTTAGATGATAATAATTCTTCATTTTTATATTGAACATTAGACGCTTCTCCCCACATTAGTTTCCATAAAGTATCAAAATTTTCTTCCATAATATTTTTTTTTTCTTGAATAGACATTTCATTAATAATTCCCTGTACATGTTCTAAATTATTCAAAGAATACTTGCCTCTTATAAAATCAATGTATCCAAAAGAATCTTTTCTTCTTATCATAAGAAACTGTATTTTTTCGTTCACTATTCTAAAAAGAATGATACCATAACTAGTAATTGGTAATTTACATTGATGAAAAAGATGACCTTGTTTACCGCAATTATTACAAATATTATTTTTATTCATTTATTAAAGAAGTATAGTTTAAAATACAATATATGTTTAAACAATTATACTATTATATTATTTTAACTTATATATTCTTTCATGACTTTAGCATTAGATCCAAAAATTTGGGGTCCACATTATTGGTTTTTTCTTCACACAATTGCTCTTTCTTATCCAAAATATCCAAATACCATAACTAAAAAAAAATACTATGAATTTATTCAAAATTTACCATTATTTTTACCAATTGAAAGTATATCTACTGAATTTAGTAAATTACTAGATATGTATCCAGTTGCTCCTTATTTAGATAATACAGATTCATTTATTCGTTGGACTCATTTTATTCATAATAAAATAAATGAAAAACTGGAAAAACCAGTTATTAGTTTAACTCAATTTTACACGAAATACTATGAAGCATATAAACCTACAGACGTAAAATGGAAAGAATATTATAAATATATACAAAAAATTATTTATTTTATTATAATCATCTTATTTTTATTTTTAATTTATTATTTTTATGAGAAATAATTATTATACTCCTACTATATAAACAATATCAATGAGTAAAAAAAAATCTGGTGGTAAAGTAATAGCATCAGGTGGTTTTGGTTGTGTATTTAGACCAGCTTTGAAATGTAAAGGTCAAACAACTAGAGAAAAAAATAAAATTACGAAATTAATGTTAAAAAAATATGCAACGGAAGAATATGAAGACGTAGTAAAATTCGAATCAACTTTAAAAAAAATACCAAATTATCAAAAATATTTTTTGATTGATGGTTTTCATTTATGTACACCAAGTAAATTAAACGAAGAAGATTTGGAAAGATTTAAAAAAGAATGTACTGCTTTACCAAAAAAAGATATCGATAAAGATAATATTAATAAATCCTTGGATAAACTATATGCGTTAAATATGCCTGATGGAGGATTACCGATTGATACTTTTGTAGATAAAAGTGGTTCTTATTCGGTTGTCATTCATTTAAACAATAGTCTGATTGAATTATTATTGAATGGAATTATTCCTATGAATCAATATTATATTTTTCACTGTGATATTAAAGATTCTAATCTATTAGTTGAAAGTAGTAATAATAATAGTACTACTAGTAGTACTACTACATCTAAATTGGTAACTAGATTAATAGATTGGGGACTGTCTACTTATTACATTCCTTTTAAAAATCACGATTTTCCTAAATCATGGAAAAATAGACCTTTTCAGTTCAATACACCCTTTTCTGTAATTATTTTTTCAGATAAATTCATAGAAAAATATTCGAAATTTGTAGAGAGTCATCAAAATAATATAAACGAAATAGTTTTAAAACCATTTATTGTTGAGTTTATTTATTATTGGATGAAAGAGAGAGGAAGTGGACATTTTAAATTTATCAACAGTATAATGTATAAATTATTTGGTAATGAAAAAGGATTGAAAAATATGAGTGATTCTGAAAAAGAATATAAAACAAAAGTAATAGAAGTTCAATATACTATACCTTATATTACGAATTACATTTCCAAAATATTATTAAATTTTACAAGAGTAAAGGAAAATGGTAAAGTTAGTTTTCGCGAATATTTAGACCAAGTATTTATTAAAATAGTGGATGTTTATGGTTTTATTACTTCTTATTATCCACTTTTACAAATTTATCATGAAAACTATTTTATATTATCAACAAATGAAATGAAAATATTCAATAAAATAAAAGAAATATTTCTAGTTTATTTGTATGAACCACGAATTCAACCGATAGAAATAGAGAAATTGGTAAATGATTTAAAAAGTTTGAATCCTTTATTTGAACATGAAGAAAAAGTTAAAATAAAAACAATGAATGTGTTAACTATTACTTTGAATAAAACCAAACGCAATAAGTCGACGTCATCTTCGAAAACACTTAAAAATAAAAAATAATAGTTTTTATAAACATAAATCTTTTTACATTTCAAATGCTGATTATCTGCTCGGGAAAACATTTTTAAAACGCTCATATCTGGTTCCAATATTTTTTACTATAATAATCTATAACCTCGTTTTTTTGATTACCATCATCAAGCCTTTCAAGAACAGCTATTAGTAATCCAAATGCTTTTCTATACTCATTTTTATTTATAAAACTATCAATATCTTTTATTGAGCCTAAAATAAATATTTTATCATTTTCTTCTTTGGTTTTTTTCATTTATTATTATATACAAAAATACTTTTATTATGTTTGTATATAATAATAAATAATCGGCGTTTGAAATGTTAAAAGGTTTAAATACCAGTTTAATAAAAAATTGAAATCATTTTACAATACAATTTACAATTAATTAATAAAAACTTTAATAATGACAACTTTTGCTAAAGAAATTAATAATAATTTAAATTCTAAAGTCCAAATAAATAAACTTGTTACTAAAAAAAATAAAAATATTTATAATTTAGAATTCGAAATAGAAGGTATAAATTACGTTAGTTATCTTCCTATTGATATTCATGTTCCATTCGAATGGATGACGAATGAAAAAGAAAAATTTTATGACGGTAAGTTTTGGAAAACTGGACCATATCATTGTAATTATTGTAAAAAAAATGGATTTTATAATGGTGTATTTATTGGATATTGTAATATTTGTGCAGAAATTCATGATTATGAAAGAGGTCTTGGTTTATTTGGACATTTAACTATGGAAAAAAAACCGTATGAAGCCGAATGTGCAACAAATAATTGGGGAAATATTTATAGACTTCCAGGAGAAAAAAGTATGTGGAAAACTTATATGAAAAATGTAGAAATGAGTGAAATTGGAGATGAATATTTGAAAAATAAATATATAAATTTTTATTATACTGATGATGTAGAAAAAGATAATTATTATTCTAAATATTTAATAAAAAAATTTGTTGATCCAAGTGAAAAAGAAGAGCAAAAATATTTCTATGGTGGATTACAAATGGGGGGATTTCAAAAGGGTTGGGAATCTGATGAGGATGATGAGGATGAATGATATTAAAGATCAAGAATATTGAATATAAAAAAATAAAAATACAACAAAATATAAAAATGTATATCAATTATTTTATCTATCTTGATTATATAAATTTATAATAATGAAATTAGAATTATTCATATTAGCAATAACTATTTTTTTTATTTATGATACCTACCATGACGGCAAATATTCTAAAATGGCTTTATCGTGGAAAAAATATTATAAAATGATTTTTTTTGGTGTGATCGGAATCAGTATTTATTTACTTTTAAAACGAAGCCCAAATCAAGGAAAAAATATGTTAATGTACGCTAATAACATGGTTAAATATATGCCAATTGATAAATCATCTCTAGATATGATTTCGCCTATTTTTGATTTAACATCATCTTCTTCTTCCAATCGTGGATTTATGGAATCTTTTAATGATATAGATGGCCCAACATCATCACAAGAAAAAAGATTACAAAATTCAGGTAGAAATGCTACGAAAAGATCAGTAAGTGAAACTAAAAAGAAATATGTTGCTGCACAGCAAGATTGGAAGTGTGGTCATTGTGGAGATCAATTAAATGCTTGGTTTGAGGTAGATCATAAAATAAGACTAGAACATGGTGGCGGTAATGATGTAAATAATTTAGTTGCCCTCTGTAGAGAATGCCACGGAAAGAAAACAGCTATGGAAAATATGGGATTATAGAAAAAGAATATTGTATAAAAAATAAATTTGTAGATATATTGTAAGTATAAAATATGTCAACTATAGGAAATGATATGTCTAATATTAAAAATGAAATTATGAAAAATAAATTCTTGATTATAGCAATTATTTTATTGATAATACTATTTATTATTTTTATTACTCATCTCTATTTTAATATCCAGAGCAAGCATTTATCATCAAGCGCATTAAAATTATTTGACACGAAAGAAAGTTTATTTTATAAAAAAATGAAATATATTATTATTATTGCTTTATTCTTAATATGTTTAACACTTTTATATATATTTAATCCTTATAATATCATAAATAATTATTTTGGGACAGTCATTCTTTTATCTATTTTTATTGGTACAGTTATTCTTACTATGCTTTCATGGTATAATTACGCCTATAAAAAAGATTCAGTTATAGATAATGAAAACATTAAAACACCACCTCCAGTGAACTATTTTATGAAGTCACTTTTATTTCTTTTTTTTGGAGGAATATCTGGATTAATTATTTATTTTTTAGTTTTTTTAATAACTCCTTTTTCTTCTCAAAATGGTTGGATCTCCTTTTTATTGAATATATTAATTATTATTTTTATTTTAATGATTGTTTATAAATTTTTTAATACAGGAAATAACAATTTTATTACATTTATCATGAATATTCTCTTATTTATACCAATGACGCTTTTAAATTTATTTGAACTCATCCTCAAATACACTACATCTGAATATAATGCCACCACTACAAGTTCAGTACTATTACTCCTTTTTACCATGATTTTCATGTATATTTATTTCAAATTACCATCTCTTGAAAAAAAAATAAATGTACAAGGTGGAAAACAACTAATAAATATGCCAATTAATACATACAATTTAAATGTTTTATCCTCTTATGAAGATTTGAATGGAAGTAATAATTTCGAATATCAATACGCAATTTCTTTTTGGATTTTCATCAATTCTTATCCACCAAATATTAATGCCGCATATGATAATTACGTATCTTTATTAAATTATGGGGATAAACCGAATGTTTTATACAACATTAGTAAAAATACTTTAATGGTTACAATGAGGAGAAACGGAAAACTCGTCGATTTAAATAATAACTTACTAGAATTAGATTCAAATGGTAATAGAATAATCTATAAAAAAGAAAATTTTTTGCTACAAAAATGGAATAATATAATCATAAATTTCACTGGAGGAACTTTAGATATATTTTTAAATGGTGAACTAGTAAAATCTAGTAATGGTGTAATGCCATATATGAAACTAGATAGCTTAACGGTAGGTACAGAAAAAGGAATTGGAGGTGGAATTTGTAATTTAGTATATTTTAATAAATCATTGACGTCTAGTAATATCTATTATATTTACAATACAGTTAAAGATAAAACACCTCCGGTTCCAGACAATACTGAATTGACGATTACAAATATATTATCATAATGGTGATAAAAATATAAAATGATAAAAAATAATTTATAATTTTTGTATAATTTTTTTTCAGTTATTTTTTTATTTTAGATAGATAATTAAAATACTTTAACAAATCTTATTAATTAAGAAAATTTCTTAATCTATATTATACTATGACTCTCGCTGGCATTCTTTTTACAATTGCTGTAATAGTTTTAATTTATATAGTAGTAAGATATTTATTCAAAGAAGCAACAACCTTGACTAGTTTACTAAATGGTGAAGTAATGACTTCTATAAGTGCAAGTTCATTGGCTACCAACGCTAATGGAAACGCAAGTAACTTTGCTTATTCAGTTTGGTTTTATGTAAATGATTGGAATTATCGTTATGGAGAACATAAAGTACTTTTCGGTAGAATGAATGCTGGTAGTGTTTCACCAAATACTGGATCTTTAGAAGGAACTAGTGGAATTGATCCATCTCCTATTGTGAGATTTGCCCCTATGGAAAATAATATAATAATAGCTTTAGGATGTTTTCCAGGAGCTAACCAACAACCTAGTCCAAATTCAAATGCTATTGTCCATAAATGTCAAGTTGATAATTTTCCAATACAAAGATGGGTTAACTTATTAATAAGTGTTTATGGAAGAACATTGGATGTTTATATGGATGGAAAATTAGTAAAAACATGTTTATTACCTGGTATAGCAATGATTAACCAAAACTCCAATGTTTATCTTACTCCTAATGGTGGATTTAATGGTTATACATCTAAATTACAATACTTTCCTCATCCTATTAATCCTCAACAAGCTTGGAATATTTATACAAAAGGTTATGGAACTAATATATTTAATACTAATTATCAATTAAAGGTTTCTTTTGAGGAAAATGGAAATGTTAAAAAATCATTTACAATTTAATTTTTTCCTTTTTCTTATAAATATATATAAATGAGTATTTATAATGGATTTTCAACAAATAGACCTACCTCTGGAATTAAAAGTTTTTTTGAATCGAATAGTTTAGTGGCAAAATTCGCCTTTTTACTGTTAGTTATTTTCATTTTTATCATTTTATTACGTTTAGGAATTATGATGATTACTACTTTATTTATAAGAAATAACTCACCACATTTAATTAACGGAATGATAGAAGCAAAACAAGCATTAGTAATTACACAGGATCCTTCTGGTATGAATTCTAAAACAATTTATCGTTCAGTAAACGCAAGAGATGGTATTGAATTTACATGGTCTGTGTGGATTTATATCAATGATTTACAATATCTATCTGGACAATATAGACATATTTTTCACAAAGGAAACAACAAGATTTTAGAAAACGGAATGAATTTTCCTAATAACGCTCCAGGTTTATATATAGCACCAGAAACAAATGCTTTATGTTTAATAATGAATACTTTTAGTGAAATTAATGAAGAAATTGTCATTCCAGATATTCCAATTAATAAATGGTTTAATGTAATTATTAGATGTGAAAATACTACATTGGACGTTTACATTAACGGTACTATATCTAGAAGTTTACAATTATCTGGTGTTCCAAAACAAAATTATGGAGATGTTTTTATGGCATTAAATGGTGGGTTTGACGGTTACATATCAAATTTATGGTACTATGACTTTGCCTTAGGAACAGCAGCGATTCAAAATCTAGTTCAAAGTGGTCCTAGTACTACTCAAGCTAATAGTTCTAATATTAATTACAAAAAATCAGACTATTTGTCAATGAAATGGTATTTTGCTGGTTCTAATAATATGTATAATCCTTAAGGTGACAGTGTAAAAATATGTGTTGTTTTTTTAGTTATAAGAAGAGATTTTAGATTTATATATAAGTATTTATATATAAATCATGT
>Ga0214923_10001707_pt1 | contig 30642 bp, 27 predicted proteins | sample LL1510_MetaG_FD_177993 | JGI IMG/M metagenome (GOLD analysis project Ga0214923, IMG submission 177993) | Freshwater microbial communities from Lake Lanier, Atlanta, Georgia, United States - LL-1510 | ecosystem: Environmental > Aquatic > Freshwater > Lake | place: USA: Georgia | collected...
CTTAAGAATTTATACAAATATATACTAACATCAATTACTAATTTTTTTCCTGTTAATTTACTTAAATGAATTTTGGTTATTGACTTTTTGTTACAGTTGTCTAATAAGAACCTGTTTAAATTTTTTATTCCCATTTTGTTGGATTTTATATTTTACAATTTGTATTCAATAATAAAATTCTTCAATTTTTTGAATAATAGAAATATTTTCTTTATTTATTATAACCAATGAAACAAATAACGAAAGAAATAACTGAATTTTTAAACAATTTTAAAAATAAAATTCCATCAACAAAGTTCTCAATGGATACTAAAAATTTTCTAAAAGAATTGTTTATTTTGATGAAACAAGGTGATGACTACTATGAAAAACACAAATCAAAAATAGAAATTAATGTAAAAAATAATATTCCTGAAAGTAATGATTTTAATTATATGCCTAGTAACATTAGAAATAATATTAACGCTATGAATGGTACTTGTTATGAATATAACTTTACAATTAATACAAAAAAATACAAAGTTTCTTTCTATATTGAGAACAATGATAAAATAGATAGGGAAAAAAGTATAAAAAAAATATTTATATGGTTATTTATAGCAAATGCCTATGCAAATGAAAAATGTTCTCAATATTTGAATATAAATTTATACTTAACTAATTTAAAAAAGGTTCTCCCAAATAATACAAAAATTATTAAACAAGAAAATGCGAATACCGCATTTACTAGTGCTTGTAAAAAAAATACAGAAATTAATTTATTTAGAAAAGAAGAATGGTTCAAAGTTCTTATTCACGAAAGTTTCCATTGTACTGGTTTAGATTTTTCTGAGTTAGAACATAGCGTTAGTAATAAAAAAGTTCTCACAATATTTCCTGTTAATTCTGATGTTAGATTATTTGAAACATATTGTGAAATGTGGGCTGAAATAATTAACGTAATGTTTATTTCTTATAATAAAACCAACACTATTGAGAACCTAAATGAGGATATAAACAAGTTAATTGTAAAAACAGAAAAATTGTTATATTATGAGCGTTTATTTTCTTTATTTCAATGTGCTAAGGTTCTCCATTTCTTTGGAATAAAATACAAAAATTTATATGAAAAAGATTTGACATCTATGAAATTGAGAGCAATGAAATACAAAGAAGATACAAATGTATTATCATATTATATTATAAAAAGTATATATATGTTCTATGTTAATGACTTTATAGAATGGTGTATTGAGAACAATAATTATAATGGGGTCGTATCATTAAATTTTAATAAAAATGATGAAAATATAAATAGTTATATAGAATTCATCAAAGAACATTTTTTAAATTCATCTTACACAGGTTCTCTTGCTATATTTGAAGAATGGTTTAAAAATATTAATGAGAAATCTATTAGTTACGATATTTACAATACATTACGAATGTGTGTTAACGAAGAATAAAAAAAGGCAAAAGCCTAATTTTTATTATTTAGTTAATAAATTACAAAATATAAAAGTTTTACATTTTTACTTTTCACCATTAAATTTTTGTTTACTCTAATAATAAACAAAATACTCCATCACGAAATTTTCCTACATTTTCGTCAATCTTACTTTTTAAATATTCAATAGATTTACCTTTACCTTTTAAGTACCATTTACCATTTTTACCATTTTTTACTATAATATGAGAACCATTTTTTACTGCTAAGTCAATCATTTCACCTTCAGTTTTAGTTTTATCAAATCCATAAAATTCTATGTCATTTGTATGACGTAAAATATCGCATTTTAGATAACGCGTAATTCTGTTGTATGTCATTATATAATCATAAATAGGGTTTTAAAATTTAATATTAATTAAAAAGTATTTCAATTTTTTATATTATATAAATAAAATATATATACAATACATTGCGAATGTGTGTTAACGAAGAATAAAAAAAGGCAAAAGCCTAATTTTTATTATTTAGTTAATAAATTACAAAATATAAAATATAAAAGTTTAATACATTAATGTTGATTCGCGTAAATATAAATTTGTATTGTCTTGTAAATCGGTTTTAACTTCTTCAAATGGAATATTATTCTCAATTTCATTGTTTGAAACAATTTTAGATTTCAGTTGAGCAATTTCAGCTTCCATTTCTTCCATTTTAGCTTTTTGCTCTTCAATTAACTTCTCCATAAATTGATTACTGGCAATCAATTGATGAATATTTAATTCAGGAGCCTTCACTTCTGGAATAGGAGTTTTATTAATTCTAACAGAGAAGAACCTGGTTACATTTCTATTAGAGGAACTTCTAATAGAATTCCAAGTATTAGAATTATAACCAGTAAATTTTACTTCTTGGTTTTCTGTAATATAGTTAATAAATTCTACAGCGCTTTCAAACCAAAATTCAAAATGTACGAATGCTGATAATTTTGTTGTTCCATTTGGTTGCGATTTAGATACATAATCTACACGTGATACCTTACCTAATTTGACTTTTTCTTCAAAGTAAGTCTTCATGCTTGCTTCATCAAATAATGATTCTCCATCCAATAACATATCTTTTGGTAAAAATGGAATGTATAAACTTTTCCATGTTGGTTGATTGTTTTGTAATGGGGTTGATGAGATGTTAAATGATGCCATTGTAATAATAAATAATAATTTAATAAAAGATATTAAAATAATAAAATATAAAATGCTTTATTTTGTCGTTGTTAAATTCTTGATTAGTTAATTGTTTGTTTGATTATCTTACATTCATTGGATAAAAAGGAGTTCAATTTTTTACGATTTTAATGATGTTCTCTTATGGAGGCTTAATGTTCTCTTATACATTTAGGAAAAATTTTATTGTACAAAATAATAAGTAAAATTTATTATAAATAAATATAGTATATAGTATATAATATGTCTGGACAATTCAATACTGCTAACTACGATACTATTAATGAAGAAATTCGCGCTATGTTAAGTACTGGTAAATATTCAAGTGTTGCTATTAATATGTATACCAATCCTGAATGTACTGTTGTTGCTTTAGATAATGACGGTAACAAAATTGAAAATAAAAACATTGTTAATTTGTCACATACTAACGCCCATAAAGATATTGAAGGAAATGATATTAACGCTACAGCAACTATTACATTTAGTGATAATACTACATTAATTGCTGATGATGAAACTGATTTATATTGGTATATCTTAGTTGGCGTTCCATTACAACTTACTAAGTTTTAATTGCTCATAAAATCATATTTATTGGAAAATAAATATTATTTATTGTTCTATTTTTTCATTACCGATTGTTCTTCTTACTTTCATTAACAACTCGTCTGTTTTAGCAGGATTACCTCTTTCAAAACGCATTAATTTAGCATCTTTTGTTTCCATTAATACTTTTTTCAAATCCAAATTTTGAGTAAATTTAGCCAATAGTGCTTTTAATCTTTCTTCTTCATGTCGCGGATTAACTCCCATTTCATAAAAATCAGAGTCAATCACTATATTGGTTGATTTTGTTTTTTGACTTAATTTGTTTTGTTTATTTGGTTTCGCCCCTAGTGCTTTAGCTAATATAACATCTTTACTAATTTCACTTTCACTATCCAAAGAAAATTGTAAATAAAAATCTGGAAATCCTTTTTTATATTGAGAACCTTGGAAATAATGTTCTACTGAACTCCACCTATGTCCGTCTAATGAAAATGGAGCAATCCAAGTATCATCTAATTTTTTTCGCCAATCTACACAAACACTATCTTTATTTAATGTGTTAAATTCTGTTATTCTAGATTTTTTAATTGTTTCACCAGAACCTTTACCGGCTTTATTATGAGACGATTTTGAATAAAATACAAACACTGTTTCTGGGTCATATTTATCATATTCAATTTCTTCGTCATCATAATCAGGTGAACCTTCATCGGGAGACAATCCTAATTTCATTTTAAAATTACGAAACTCTCTTATTAAATAATAAGGTCCTGAATTTTTTTCCATACATTTATTGATTACTAAACATTTAATATCATAAGGTATTTCTGAAAATTTAAATATTTTCTTATCTTTATAAGTAATTAAATTATAATGATTTCCCAAATAACAACCTATAATATAAAAATCTGGTGAAAAATTACCCTGTTTTTTCAAATCATCATCGTTCAATTGACCACATTGTAATACAGCATTAATATCTCCACTATTATATGCTTCTTCTGATAATATAATTATTTTCATATTTAATAATTTTTCCAATGTAGAAATAGCCCAAGTGTCTCCCCAATAATTCGGCGTTTGTATGAATTCTTTTAATTTTTCCAAAGTATCAATTCCGTCCATAAATTTAAATTCTTCTAACAATTCTTTTACATCTTCTTTTTCTATTTTCAAAGAATTGTATTTTTCTATCATTTTTTTAGCTTCATTCAATAATTCTTTACTTTCTTCTTTACTACTAGTTCTATCATTTCGTTTTTTCAATTCATTGCTAATTTTTTTTATATCTTTCATTTCTTTATCTTTATTTTGTATTTCACCTAAAAAATTAACATATAGAGTACGGTATTGTTGGAATAAATCATCAGTTGCTTCAGATGCTAATAATGAACGCAATTTTTCTATGGTAATTTTATTCCCTATTTGTTCATATGCGTCTTTTATAACATATAATAAACAATTTCCATCACCACTTGTTACTTCTATATTATAATTATTATTTTTCATAAATTTTTCTATCCATTTATTTTTAGCTTTCTCTACATATTCAGATTTATTATTTTCACTATCTTTTTCGGTTTCTTCTTGTAATCTTAATGGTGGTTTTATATTAGAATCAATTTCAAATAACCCATCTTTCAATACTTCATTCACTTTATCTTGTTGTTTTGATTTTTTTTCTTCTGGTATTACTAATACAGTAGCGTCATTATCATCTATATTATCTTCTGTGTCAAGTTCAATGTTATCAATTTCAATCTGTGGTGTTGTTTCTATTTTTTTTTCTATTTCTTCCAATTCATTTTCTTTGTAATTTGCGATAATTTCTCTTATATATTTTTCATTATCAAATAACAATACATTTCCTTTATCAAAATCAATTTCATTGTCTTTTACTAAATTTTGTATATTATTTGCGTGTACTTCAAAAATACCGATTTTTGCTGTAGCAACATTATCTAACAATAAATAAATTGGATAATATATAATATCATATTGAGAATATGTATATTTTTCTTTACCTATAGCAATGTTTAAAATATTATTATAAATTTCCATTTCATAAATTTCCGTTTCATAACCGATATCACCATCTTCTATATCTTTCAATTCCTTATAATTAACTTTCTCAGGATTTATCTTTGACTTTACCATAATATAATTAAAATATATATTATTTACAATATAGATATATATTTTTAATTCTTTTTTTACATAATTGTATTAGAATATTATTATATTCATTATTTCTTTAGAGCATCCAAAATATCCATATATTTGAATATAGCGCGACTACTTAAACTTTTTTTATCTTTCACTTTCATTTGAGAACATACTTTTATATTTTCTGATATAGTTTCCCATTTTTTTTCAGAATAACAATAAGGTTTTGCTGTCGTTATCATTATAAATAAATTTTCGGTTATTTCCTCTATTTCATTAATTTTATTCAATTCGTCCATATATTCAAATACTAAATCTTGTAAATATGTTATTAAACCAAATAATGTTGCTTTACTTATTAAATCGTTCTTCATTAAATTTACCATAAATAACGACAATGATTTTCGTTTATCATTTGTTTTATTATAATTACAATATTTATCGTAATCTAATGTAGGTTCTACATAAATTATTTCTTTCACACCATTTTTGTATTGATTTATAAATACATCAATTATGCTTATAAATTGTGGAAAATTATTACATAATTCTTTATATAATTCAGCATATAATTCTGATAAAAATTTATTATTAATTGCGATTTCAAATATTGAATTTACTATTAATTTCATATCATTCTCTTTATTTTCATTATCATTATTCATAATATTATTTATATTTTCAATTATAATATCTCTTTGCGATTCATAATTTTTAGCAGATATTTTATTCAAAGAAACGCGAATATCATTTAATATTTTTTCTATTCCTTCTTTTTCTACTATTTTAGTAGGTTTGAAAACAATAGTCTTTCTAACATTTTCCCAATCATCATCTATTATTTTTTTTCCATGTAATGTTTTATATTTTTTATTTTGAGAACCTGAATTGAATTGTCCTGGTTTTTTATATTGTTTATCATTATCATTATTTTGAACAAGCGATATACTACTAATATATACTTCTAATTCTTTTTCTAAATTTTGTATTTTATCTATTACTATTTCAGGTAGTTTATATTCAAAACGATCATTCATAATATTTACAAAATCATCATAATTATAAGTCATATTTTTTGTTATTATGATTTAATATTAAATATTATTACAATTTTATATCTTTTATTTAAATAATATATTGTTAATACAACATAAATATAATGTCGTTATAAATGTTATAATATTTGTTAAAATGAATAATGAAAAAATATTAGAATACAGTGAAAATAATGAACAAAATATTAATACTTGGGACGATTTGAATTTAAAAACTGATTTATTAAGAGGTATATATGCCTATGGATTTGAAAAACCCAGTGATATTCAAAAAAAAGCTATTTTCCCTATAATAAATAGAAAAGATACTATAGCACAAGCTCAATCAGGAACGGGTAAAACTGGAACTTTTGCAATTAGTGCTTTACAACGTGTTGACCCTACTAATAAAAATACACAGGCGATTATTATTGCTCCAACGCATGAGTTAGTAAAACAAATATATAATGTAATTTCATCATTAGGTAATATGATGAATGATGTAACTATAAAAACAATTATTGGTGGAACATCTATTCAAGATGATGCTATTGAAATGCGTAAAAACTGTCCTCAAATTATAGTAGGCACTTCTGGACGAATATTTGATATGATTAAAAGAAGATATATAAGAACAAAACATATGAAATTATTTATTTTAGATGAAGCGGACGAAATGCTTTCAAAAGGGTTCAAAGACCAAATTTACAATATTTTTCAACATTTTAATGATGATATACAAGTGGCTATTTTTAGTGCTACAATGCCTACTGAAGTATTAGATTTAACAAATAAATTTATGAAAGACCCCGTTAAGATTATATTAAAAAATGAAGAATTATCATTGGATGGTATACAACAATATTTTTTAGCTTGCGTTGGTGATAATGATAAATTTGATATACTGAAGCGTTTGTTTTCATTTATTAGCGTTTCACAATGTATTATTTATTGTAATAATGTAAATCGCGTAAATGATTTACAAAACGCAATGAATAATGAAGGTTTTTCAGTTTGTTGTATTCATAGTTCTATGAATAAAAGTGAAAGAGAGGCAGCTTTTAATAGTTTTCGTTCAGGCAGCTATAGAGTTCTTATATCATCTAATGTGACTTCACGCGGTATTGATATTCAGCAAGTTAGTACAGTTATTAATTTTGATATTCCAAAATGTGTTCATACATATTTACACCGAATTGGTAGAAGTGGTCGTTGGGGACGTAAAGGATTAGCTATTAATTTTATTACACAAAATGATATACAATATATGAGAAATATAGAAAATCATTATAAAATTTCTATAAATGAATTGCCCAATGATGTTAGAAAAATATTACAATAATTATTTTTATACTCTAACCTGAAATATATATTTATAAATAAAATAAATACATATTACTCTAGTATTATAGCAAATACAATGATAAAAATATTTTATTTATTCGGATTTCTTTATTTATTCATTCAATGCTTTTCAGCGCCAATAAAATATTTATCAAAACATCAATGGATTAGTATACATAAAATATTGTTACATCCAGGAACAACGCCAGATATGCGTAATGATATTAATAAACTTTTGTATAATCGTTTTGAAAATTGGGCTATTCGTAAAACATATGCATTTACGCAATATCACTCCTATACTTGTCGTAATATAAATGTGAAAGAACTTGGTATATATTCTTGTAATAGTTTACATAATGCTATTATAAATTATAAACCGAAAGAAATATATAATGATACTTCCCAATTTCTAAATTATGTAGGTAAATGTGTTGATGGCGCATTATACACAGGATTAACTGAGTTGTATCCTATTACAATTCTACCTAAAAATATAAGAAAACAAAAACGAACAATAAAAAATAGATATTTATATAAAAATATGCTTGATACAATTTTTTTATCAAATGATGTTATCAGTCAACATCCCAAAGTAAATATAAATAGAAATAATGATAACTTATTTTCAAAATATGAATATATAGAAATATGGAATGAAATAAACAAAGACTTTCCTTCTCTTGTAAAAAAGATTATGAAATTAAAATATTCATATGAATTTGACATTATTAGAACAAACAAAGAAATTGCGGAATTAATAGGTTGTTCTCAACAAAAAGTAATAACGAATATTAACAAAGCACGAAAATTACTGTCGTATAAATTATAAAAAAATATTGATTCATTTTATTCGTTTATAATATTTATATTTAATACATAAATATTATAATGATAAGTTTTAGTTCTATTAATATTATATCAAAATATTTGAACCCTGATTCTTCAAACTGTAATTCAAATGAAACAAATAATAAAACAGAACCTATAAATAGAAACTTAGTAAAAGATTTCAAACTACCAATTCAATATTTAGATGGTTCAGAATTGTTCTCTATTTCAGATAATATATCAGATGATTTAGAATTGGTAACAAAAGAAAATGAAAAACAAAAAACAATGTATCATTATTTATTTAAACCAACGCATAATTTTGCTGAGAACCTTATACCAGAATGGAAAAAATATTATACCACTAATATTGATTATTTAACTGATACCAAGAATGTTTTAGAAAATATGGTTGAATATCGTAAGAGTTTATTGTTAGATAATTTTGATTATAAAATAAAATGTGAAAAAATAAATGATATTTGGAATGAATTAAAACATAACGAAGATTTTTTATCAAAATACAATTACATTGAATGGGATATGATTAAACATTTTAATAAATCCACAGATATTTTACAAATTATATCAATAATGAATTTAGCATCACCTATGATAAGTTTTATTTTACCTTTTATGTTATTAATAATACCATTTATTATTTTAAAATTTCAAAATATTCCTATTACATTTGATGTTTATTTAGAGGTTCTCAAGGAAATAGCGAAAAATCATTTTATTGGGAAAGCATTAACTACTGGAATGAGTAATTTAACTCCTGATAAAGTATTATATTTAATTTTTATATTCGGGTTTTATTTATTACAAATTTATCAAAATGTTACTATGTGTAATAGAATGTATAATAATACTATAAAAATAAATGAATATTTGTTAGAAATGCGAGAATATATAAATTATTCTATAAAAAATATGCGGTGCTTCTTGAAATTAAATAAAGAAATAAAATGTTATAATGGGTTTTGTTATGATATTTCAAAACATTGTAATGAATTACAGGCAATGAAAGCATTATTAAACCGAATAAAACCATTTGAATTATCATTTGGAAAACTATTAGATATGGGCTATTTATTAAAATGTTACTATGAATTACATTCTCATAAAGAATGGGAAAATTCATTACTATTTTCATTTGGATTTGAAGGATATATGAATAATTTATTGGGCGTATATGAGAACCTAGAAAATAAGAATGTTTCTTTTGCTAATTTTGATTTATCTGGTAATTGTAATATTGAAAAACAATATTATCCACCATTGGTTGATGAAACCCCTGTTAAAAATGATTGTAAATTTGATAAAAATATTATTATTTCATCACCCAATGCTGGTGGCAAAACAACTATTATAAAATCTACCATGTTAAATATTATATTTACTCAACAATTAGGATGTGGATTTTATAAATATTGCGTTCTCAATCCTTATACACATATTCATTCCTATTTAAATATTCCAGATACTTCTGGACGCGATTCATTATTTCAAGCAGAATCAAGACGTTGTAAAGAAATTATTGATATTATTAATGATAGTAAAGAGGGTTCACGTCATTTTGGAATATTTGATGAATTATACTCTGGAACAAATCCAAAAGAAGCTACCAAATCTGCTTATGCCTTCTTATTATATTTATCTAAGAAAGAAAATGTTAATTTTATGTTGACTACTCATTATGTTGCTATTTGTAGTAAATTTAAAAAGTCAAATAAAATACAAAATTATAAAATGGTAGTTGAGAACCTTGACAATGGTTGTTTGAAATATACTTATAAAATGAAAAAGGGGATATCAAAAATACAAGGCGCTGTAAAAATATTAGAACAAATGGATTATCCAAAAGAAATTATAGATAATGTTAAGAATTATGTTTAAAAATAATCATAATATATTTTGTATAATATATTATGATTTAACAAAAATCATTATTTTTTCTGCAGTTTCTTTATGTTTTGTCACATGAACATCTTTGTTATACATAGGTTGTTGTGATTTCAGTTTAAAATATTTTTTCGTTATATTATTCATATCTTTTAATAAATCATATTGTTCATCTGTATTTTGAGAACCATACCCTGATAATATATAACATAATTTACCATTTTTTTCTAATACATAATGACATAATTTTATAGTCTCTTCCCAATATTTTTGTAACCATTCTTCATATGTTTTATATTCATCTGTACTTTGGTTTTTGCTATCATACAATTCCAATTTATAATAAGGTGGACTGAAAAAAACAACATCAAAATGTTCTCTATATTTTGTTTTAAATGATTTAGATTTTCCCAAGTTCTCAGATGGTTGACAAAAAATCTTAGTAATTTTATCTGGATATTGTTTTTTACTGAATTGAATAGTCTTTTCACAAACATCTTGTATAACATCTGTTCCAACATATTCTATTACTTCTGGGCATTCTAAAAAACCAAAACAATATGAAGTCCAACCGAGTGTCGGTGTAAATATTTTGGTGCCTTTTAATACCGATTTATTCAATGAATACACTAAATATGGGTTCATAATAGAAGCGCGAAAAAAATAAGAAGAAAATACACTACCTATTCTACCGTTCTGAATATAATGACTAGCGCTAGGGGTCAATAATTTATAATCTATTATGGATTTTTCATATAAATCTTTGAGAACATCTATGTAAGTAGAAACATTTTCCATACCAGATTTTGTATTTTTTAAAATGTTCTCATAATGCATATTACGAATTACATTTTTATAATTCAATTCAATATTGTTATTCATTTCTTTGTTTTTCATAGGTGGTTCATTTATATGTAAATCTTTTTCTTGAACACGAAGAGATAAATTGTAAAATCGTGTTAAATATTCATTTTTATTTTCAATGTTCTCATAGAGTAATTTTATTTTTGATTTTTCAATATCTTTTCTTTTCATATATTCTTTTAAAGGTTCTATTTTATCTCCTATTTTTACTTGGGCTTTATTTATAAATTCTGTTAAAGTCTGTTTTTTTGAAACGAATAAATCTAAAAAATCTTGTAATTCTAATAATTTCATTACCTATTATAAATGGATATTTTAAAATTTTATTTATAATTTTTTAGAATATATTTTTATCTTATCGTAACAATTTATAATATAAGTTTTATTAATAAATACATTACCGTTTTAAAATATGTAGTTTTTCCTAATTTTTTAATTTTCTCAGTCTCATTCAAAAAATATAAAAAATCTCGGAAAATAAATCGATCAACTTTTTGAAATTGGACATTTTAAAAATGTCCAAAAATGAAAACCTGGAGGTAAATGTTTGCAAAAAGTTCACTTTACTCGGAGATGCTTTAAATACAAAAAAAATCATTCAAAATTTGTTAGCATAAATTTTTTTATAAAAATGTCCGGCGTTTTTCTGGTTCTAAGGTTTAGAACTCAAAAAACGCCGAAAAACGCCACATTTTTATATTGAATTATTTTAACGAATAATGGTTTAACAAATATTATCAATCATCCATAATTGTTACTATACCTCAATTTTAGAACTTTTAGAACCCGAAAAACGCCTTGTTTTATAAGCCCTACATTATTGTAGTGTATTTTTTAATTACAAAAATAATAAAAATTAAAATCATAAAAATAATAAATATTTTGTATAAAAAACAATTTAGGCGTTTTTCTAGTTCTAACCTATAGAATGGAAAAAACGCCTGAAAAATATATATGTAATGATTGTGACTTTAAGTGTAACAAAAATAGTGAATGGGAAAGGCATATTTCCACCCGAAAGCATCTTTTTAGAATAAATTTGAATGAAAAAAACGCCAACGAAATTACACTATATAAATGTAAGAACTGTAATAAAAGTTATAAGGCAAAAAACAGTCTATGGTATCATGAGAAAAAATGTACTATTGAGAAAAATAATGAAGAGGAAAATGTAAAGGTAGAAGATTTAATTATAAATAGTGATAATACTATAAATGCGAATTTATTAATGGAAATTGTAAAACAAACCCAAGAATTTAAAAACTTGTTAATAGAACAAAATAATAAAATAAATGAATTATCGGTTCAAAATGCGATTATCCAAAATAATATAACAACTAATACAACAAACAATAGTTTTAATTTAAATTTCTTTTTAAATGAAACATGTAAAGACGCAATGAATATAGTTGATTTTGTAAACTCAATGAATTTGACAATAGAAGATTTTGAGACAACAGGTAAATTAGGTTTTATAGATGGAATTTCAAGAATATTTATAAAAGAATTAAAAGGAATGGATGTTGAAAAACGACCAGTTCATTGTACAGATGCTAAGCGTGAAACAGTTTATATTAAAGATAACAACGCATGGGAAAAAGAAAATAACGAAAAGAAAAAATTCAAATGGGTTATAAACAGAATCGCCCAATTGAATTTAAATAAAATACAAGAATGGCAACAAAGATATCCAGAATGTATAATAAATAATACAAAAGAAAATGAACGATTTACAGAATTAGCATTGGTTGCGTTAGGTGGTAGAGGCGCCGAAGAAGAAGAAAAATATAGAGAGAAAATCATAAAGAATGTTTTAAAAGAAGTAGTTATAGATAAGTCATCATTAACACATGGATAATAATATTATATGAATAATAATATTATTAGTAGGCATTATTAAATTCCTTTCAAGAAATGTTTAGTCATAAATGTTTGAATATTAAAATATGTTAATTCAATGTTTTTTATGTCATCACCTAACAATTTGGTTAATTTTTCATCGGGAATAATTATGTTTTTTTTCTCAGGATTGATAATATTATTATTTTGTATATAGTTCGTTAAAAATTGTGTTACTTGTGGTCTAGCTACTTTACTACCTTTTTCTATACCCATAAATTCACATAATTCATCGCTAACTGTAACAGGCAAAGCAAACCCCGTTTTTTTACGCGGTTTCTTTGGTTTTGTTTCTTTTTTTATATATTTATTAACAAATTTTTTGATTAATTTTTCAAAAGTTTTCATATCTTTATTAATATCATCTAATGAATTTTTTTGTTCAGAAATCTTATCTCTTATAATATCAAATTTAGCAATAATTTTTGTTAAATTAACCGGTAAAATATCATTTGTTTCATCATTATTGTTTTCAATCTCTATAGTTACTCCATTTCTAAATACATTTTCCATTATAAATATACTATATAATTAGTAGTATATTTATATCATTTTTTTCTATTTACATATTTTGTTCAGAAACAACATTTCCAGCACCTCTTCTATTTGGCATTCCTCTTCCACCATATTGTCTTCTTGGACGAATTTTAGTGAAACCTTCAACATTGCCTTCTCTATCTTCTTGAAGTCTATAGCGACGAACTGGTCTACGCTCACCATCTTCGGCTGGTCTATTTAATTGTCTGGTTTCGCACATTAATTTACCACCTTTAACGCCGGTTATGCATGTGGCTTGGAATTCATAGTCACCTTTAGTTGCTTTTTCTAATTCAAATTCAACATATTCTCCTTGAACTAGGTACTTATATTGTGAATTAGTAACACGAATTGTGGAATAATGAATGAAAATATCTTTTCCACTTTGTTCGCCTTCGTTTACTGTAATGAAACCAAAACCTGTTTTGTTATTAAACCATTTTACTTGACCGATTAATCTTTGTGATTGTGTTGAAACTTCTTCTTGTGTATTACTCATTGTATTACCCAATTATAATATATTAAATGGGTTTTTTTTTAAATTGTTTTCATTATTAATTGTTTTATAGAATAATAATTAGGGTCTTCATCGTATTTTAATGAATAGCAATAATTTATAAAATGGTAAACATATTGAGATATAGTATTATGTTTTGTAATTAGCCGTTCTATATTTTCTATTTGTTTCAGTTGTTTCATATACTGATTTTTTGGATTTAAAATGTGGATTTCATCATAATTATTATTGTTCTTAATATTAGGGATATTATCCCATGGCAATTGTTTATTCAATAAAAACATAAAAATGTATCCTAATGAAATCAAATCATCTCGTCTGGATGGAGTAATACCATTATGAATATTTATACTAATGTATTTTGGAGTTCCTATAATATTAGAATTTTCTATATCATTTGTTTTCATTGGCAAATGATTTTTGTTATCATCAATATAAAATGTTGAGAACCCAAAATCAATAATGAATAATTCATTATTTTTTATCATAAAATTTTGAGGTTTTATGTCACGATGTAATACAAATAAGCTATGTACGTTCTCAATAATATCAATAGATTTCAATATAATTTTTTGTATTTGTTCTATAGATAATTCTTTTGATTTTATACAATCATATAATGAATAATCATATAGCGTCATAACAAGACATGTTGAATTCGTAAATACTCCATACCAATGAACTTCTGGAATATTATGACAACTACTTCTTTGTAAATAATTTAGTATTGTAGTTTCATTTTTTAATAATTTAATAGGTGAAATCATTTTTTCTAATTTTATAGCAACAGGTTCTCGCGTTTTTTTATGGTAACCTTTATAAATAGAGCCGAATTGTCCTTTTCCTATATTGGATTCAATTATATATTTATTATTTATTAGTATAGGTGTTGCTGTGTTTTGTATCATTTATTCTATAATAATAATAAAAATTATTTTTATTTATTTTACAAATATCTATTGTTATTATAATACATTATAAACAATGATAGATAAAATAGATAGTTTTGTAGAGATTATTAAAAAACCTATTTATTTGTTTCTGATAATATTAATACATATATTATATATTACTGCGTATTTTGGTATACTTAATTACAATGTAAAATATATAGATTATTTGAATATAGGTATTCAGTTATTAATTTGTATTTTTTTGATAATTCGTTTTCATCCATTTCGTAAACATCATTTGAAAGAATTTGATGCGAATATAATATTTGGTAGTGCTGTATATTTATTAATAAATTTAGGATTAACTGAATATGTATTACATTATGTAAATAATGTACTAGAAGTTAAAACTAGATATCATATTATTTAGAGTAATGATAATATATATTCAAATGGTGACAGTACAACAAAAAATAATAAAACAAGAAATAGATAAAAACAACATATCATTATATGATAAAAATGTCAAATAATGATATAGAAGAGAAAAATGAAAAAATAAATATACAGGAAATATTTGAGAACGCAAGAAAAGACCCCACATTGTTCTCTACCATGAATATAGAAGAATTATTGAATTCTATAGAAAACGAGAAAAATGATTATTTGGAAAATAAAACAATGGAAGACATAACAAATGAAATATTTGAAAATATTTGTGAATTAGATTTATCGTTAGACGAGACAAAGATTATATGTAATCGGTTAATCGGGTATAGATATATAGACGAAATACGCGATTTACATAAAGGGAAACACATTCGTTGGTTACGAATAAAAAGCAAAACGCCATCTTTAACAAATGGAGGTATATTGGTTAACATAAAATTTTTAGATAATGGCGTTCATATAATATGTAAAAATTCGCAAAATAGATTTATACAATATAAATTTGACGATTGTGTTACTTTTCAAAAATTATCGGTAGAAGAACAGTTATTATTAATGGCTTATGAGAACCTATCCAAATGACGATTTACGTGTAATACGTCCTAAACGAATAGTTTTTTTTCGCGTTTTATTTTTACGTTGTGTTAAATAAAAAAATTCTTTTATGTGATACATTAATTTTTGAGCAACGAAAATATCGGTTTCTATATTTGTAATATATTTTGGTGAACTTTCATTATTAATATCAAACCAATCAAACAAAAATTCTTTGAAACTTTCTTTTTCTTCGTTCAATAAATTATTCGTAATTTTTGTTCCAATGTCTGAATTTATAAATCGTTCAATGATAGAATTGATAGAAATATTATGATAATACGCACGAGGTTGAATATAATATACTTTCTCATTAAGCATATTATTATAAAATGTATTATCAATAAAACAAATTTCAGTGGTTTTTGGTAATAAAGTACAATTTATAAAATCATTATAAGTTTTATCTCGCGTAGTTCTAGATATTTCTACTATTTTATTATTAATTTTAAACGCATAAATTATTTTATCAAACAACTCTTCTTTGAAATTTAATTTATATTTGAAATAATTTGTTATATATGTAATCCAAGAAGGGTTACAATTATTGTTTGTATAAATATATATTTTATCACAATGCCCATTTTTCTTTTTTAAATATAAATAATCCAAAATATTTAAAATTCCGTATCTAAGAAATTCTGGGTATAAATCCAATATTTCATTGAAGTTATTTTGTTCATTTGTTTCATTTTGTTGAAGATTGATATTAAAATGGTTTATTCCAATCCATAATTTATGTAAATCACTAAAAGAACCAAGCGTTTCATCAAAATCAAAAATCAACGCTTTATTATATTTTTTTATATATTGTTTATTAAAACAATTACCTTTATAGACTTGTAAATATTTATAATTTTTAGACATTCATTTATATAATATACTATATTTGTATATTATATAAATCTAAAAAATAATAGTTATTGAATAGATTTATAACCCAACGATTCCAGTTGAACCAAACCCACCATCACCTCGTTCTGTTGTAGACAATTCACTTTCTTCTACTAAAGTTACTAATATACGACATAATGATGGATGACATATTTGTAGCAGTCTAGTGTGTTTTTCTAAATTATACGATATTTCTTTGTCTGTTTTTAACCAACGGAAAGCACCAATGAGTGAACCTCTATATCCAGCATCAACTATTCCAGTATGATTTGCTAACATAAGAGGCGTTTTTGAAATACTGGAACGTGGATGCATGTTATAGCCACAGTTTCTATAACCAGGATTTTCGTAATAAAGCATTTCGGTTTTTATTTCCAAATCAATGAATTTGCTAGTAATTTCTTTATCAAACATTATGTCTTTTGGAATAAACAGGTCAAATCCAGCATTATGATAATAATCCGATTTCATATTATGATTATGTTTTTCAATATGGTTTTTATATAATTCTAACAATTCTTCATTGTTTGGATTTACTGCTATTTTTAATACAGCAAAATGTTCATTTTTGTTATCAAAATGTTGTTTAAACACGCTCATAAAATTATCTGTAGTAAGTTCAGTCATACACGCTATATAATTAATAAATTTTATTGTTTAATTTGTTTTTGATAAATATTATCTTTAGTAATAATATATGTACAAAAAAATGATGGACGAACAAGAACGCACTGAACACAACCAGCATAAGATTGAAGAAGTTAAAGAACCAATGACATTGGTTGAACTCGCAAAAGAAATAAAAGAACCTACTGTTGAAAGAATTGAAACAAATGAAAGAGAACCTGTAAAAAAATGCTGTAAAGTAAGTGAAGAAGTAAGATGTGTTTGTCATTGCTGTTTACGCAGTTGGTCATTATCATTGAATGCTTGTGAAGGATGTTGCGCTATTTCATCTGCTGCTTGTATTTTTATGAGCGCTTTGGCTATGGGATGTAACAAATGTTTAGAACAAATGGATTGTGATGGTAATTAAACGGACAATATAATAAATATGTATTTTTTGTATAATATATATTTATTGATTATTCTAAGCATTCAATATTTTAAAATCTTTCCAAGACATTTTTTTACCAGTATTTGGTTCAACGCGTTCTGCTTCGCGCTCCTTATCCAAGTTTTCACCTCGTTTGATAGCACTATCAATATATAATTCTTTTAAAATTTTACCAACCATAACAGAACCTTCATGTTGGTCAACTTTACCATCTTCAATTAATTTTAAACAAATCAATAATTTAGTCATAATTCGCAAATCTATTTCATCTTTAATAATTTTATTAAAAATATCGGTATAATTATTGAATAAAAAATTACATTCTCGCTGGCATACTTCGTTGAATTCATCGGGATTTGATTTTCGCAATGAAACATTCGTCTTTTTTAGATTTTCCAAATTACGAATATCGTTACGAATGAGAACGCTGTGTTTTAATTTTCTAATATTTTCAGTATTGTTCTCACATTGAGTTTCATTAATAAGACGCTTTAAATCTAAACTTTCTTGTTTATTCATATTGAATATACATATATATTGATACAAGCTTTTATGTATTTTACGAATAAAAAATATATAATATATTTTTATTAGAATTCATAAATGGAAAAGAATACAGAAATGGAAGTAATATCATCCCCTTTATTTAGTAGAATAATATTTGTGGTGTTGATAATATTAGCATTCACTATTATATTTTATACTTATGGTAAAAACGAAAATATCTCATTAGCAAAATCTTTTAAAAATACTTGCCTATATATTGAAGATAAAATCAAGACAACATTTTACAAAATATGGCTAACTATGAAAATGAAAGGAGACGCTATAAAAATCAATTATAATGAATACAATATTTTAGATAATAGTTTGGATATATGAGAGAACTTTTAGGAGAATTCAAAAAGTTAAAGGAATAATTTTTATCTAATAAATATTTATATTGAAAATGAAATTCAATACAAAGTTGATAGTTTTTGTAGTATTTGTATTTGTATTATTAATGTCTTTAGGATGCGGTTGTTCAAAAGTAAGTCCTTATCATAAGGATAATGTCTTTCAAAGATACTTCAAGTATGAAGGTTTTGCTCCTTTATCCCCAGCAGATTTTGATAGTTCATCTACATTAAAAGCAAACACTGTTACAACACCTGTTGTAAAAGTAGAAGGATTTGAAGGGCTAATGAGTTCTCCATATGGTGAAAATATGATGATTGATATTTATTCACAAGCAAAAGGAAGTCCAACTTGCGCACCAAGTACTTACTCCAATTCAACGGGGTATTTATGTATGGATGAAAAACAAAAGCAATTATTAACAACTCGCGGCGGAAACTCCAGTGGAAAAGATAGTGAAATTGGTAAATAAATATATTATAATTATATAATACAATTATAATATAGATGAATAAGAAATATAGTAAAAAAAAAATAAAATATAGAAAAAACAAAACATTTAGAAATGTACAAGGTGGCGATATTGCTGTAGATATGATTGAATACAAAATAAAAGAAAATTGCCCGAATGAAGAAAATAGTAAAAAACTAGCGAACATTGAACAAATTTTAAAAAATTCTAAGCCAATGTTTAGTGAAAAATTTAAAAAACAATTAAAAAATAGTTTGAAAAGTTTGAAAAATATTACTTCGTCTCCAAAATATGTTTTTTCATTATTAGCTAATCCATCAAATGTACATCGTATATTATTTAAAAACGCGTATTTTATTGAGTTTATAAATTTTGAACATATTTTAAAATTATATTGCGGTGAACCAAAAAAAATATATAGAGACAAAGAATTACCAGAAGAATGTGTTGTATTGAAAAAAGGATATTTATTTTCAAAAGACAAAGAAGTTGTTGCTAATTCTGAAAAAGAAACAGAAAGTGAAAAACCTAGTGATGAAACCGTTATTGAAAATGTTTTGAATATACATGACGAAGCAAAAGAAAATAAAGAAGAAGAAGAATATGATATTAAAAAATTTATAGATGAAGGGTTTGAAAGATTGGATTTTTCAAAATTAAATAATGCGTTATTGACCGATGATTTTAAAAAACATTACGAAAATAATGATTACCAATACATAGTATTTTATCCACAATATATTTGCTTATTTGAATATTTACATACTTTCAAATATCAATTTCATAGAATGTTATGGTCAGGAGGAATGTTTGATTGGACATATATATTGGAGAAAACAAAAGAACTATTGGATAATAATGATGATTTACATAGAGAATTTAGAAAATACAATGGATTAGAAAAACATGATAAATATTTGGGCAATTTTCAAGAGATTTATAATAATGGTGGAAAAGTCGTACAATCTGTTATTGATAAAGATGGTGAATTAAATGAAGGAAAATTAGATGATGTTGTAGAAAATTTAGATGTTTATGATGATGTTGAAATAGTAACACACAGAAAAAAAGGAGGAGATATAAAAGATAGTATTTTTAAATTTTCTAAAAAAATAGTAAATCCAACAGTTGGATTTGTTAATAGTGTAGGAAGTAAAATTAGTAAAAATGTTAATAAATATATGATTATGCGAAAATTATTACAATATTATGATATTGACCCTAAAAAATACAATATGAATTTATTAAAAACTACAGGAATTTTAAAGAAAAATTATCCATTTTTTATGGAGATAGAAGCCAGAATAGCTTTAATAACAGCAAATGAATATTTAACTAATAAGAATTCAATTGATGATAATCAAACTAATGAATATATAAAAAATAAATACAATGAAATTAGCAAAAAGGATATATCGGATGACGCTAAATATTCAATTGATGTATTGATTGATGATATTTTAAAGATAAAATCTACAGGAGGTTATCCTATGAAAAATAAAACGCGAAAATATTATAAAGGAGGTATAGTTTTTACTAAAGTTTTAAATAATATTTTCAAACAATGTTCAAGATTAATGGTACAGAAACAATTAACAAAAATTGAAAGTTTAATATTATTTAAACCACAAGAAACTATACCAGTGGCTAAATTTATATCAGATGTAATGGCTTGTGCTATGAATAGTGGAAATATTTTATGTTTTACAGCGGCAAATTTTGGTTTAATGCCGTTCTTGCCAGCAGGAACGCCACATTGTATATTGTCTAATATAGCTGCTATTTTAGTATTATATAAATTGGATTATTTAGGTAGGCGCGATATAATAAAAACAAAGGATACAAAAGTTTCAACCCTAGATGAAGAAGATGAAGAAACTGAAACAAATACAGTAGATAGTAATAAAAGAAATATTGCACGTTTAAGGCGTAGTGCTTTACCTCTTGAAAATGATGAAGTTGTTTTTGCTGATGATGATGCTGTTGAAAGATAAAATTAACATTATTTCAATAAATATCTATTTTATTTCATCTTCCATTAAATAACAATGAGAACAATAATAAATATCTTTACTTTCATCAGGTGAAATATCAATATAATCCTTGATAATATTATGGTTACAATTTTTTTTTAAGTATTTTTGTACCAATGTATAAATTTGTTTATATTCACTATTTTCTAAACAAGAATCTTTATTCATTATTCTTTTTACGCTTCTCATAATTGCGACATCTTCGTTTGTACAATTTTCTATAGAATTCATAATATGTAGGTTTTCTATATATTATGAAAAAAAGTATTTAATTACTTTACAAAAATATAAATTATAAACTAACAATTCTAACAATACATAGCTAACATACTTTGGTTTTGGTGCTCTTCATTTTTGATTAAAATATCAACAACATTTTTAGTAACAGTCATTGGGAACGATACTTCCAAATTCATATCTTTATTAAATAAACTGGTATTTGGTTTGACTAATCTAAATAAGTTTAACTTTGTATGTATTATTTCTAAGCATCGTTTTAAGTTACGAACGCCAGATTCATCTTTGGTTAATGCTTTATTTGAAACAATATATTGGATTGTTTCATCAGGAATAATCACTTCTTCGGCAGTAAAACTTACTTGTTCGCGAATTTTTGGTAATAAATAATCCTTGGCTATTATCAACTTTTCCTTAGCATCGTAACCTTTTGTTTGAATACGATACATACGGTCTTTTAAAATAGGATTTACCTTACTCTCATCATTGTAACTGAAGATAAATAAACATTTACTCAAATCAAAATCAATACCTGAAAAGTATTTATCGTGAAATTGACTATTTTGTGATGTGTCTGTTAAATGTGTTAAAATACCAATAATTTCTTCGCCTCTTGGTGTATCACTAATTTTATCTAATTCGTCAAAATAGATTACAGGGTTCATACATTTACTATCAATTATTATTTGAACAATTTTACCCCAAGTACTACCTTCATAAGTATACGAATGACCTTCTAAGAAACTACTATCTCCGCTACCTCCAAGAGCAATAAACGCAAATTCGCGTCCAAGAATTTTACTAATACCTTCTTTTACAAGAGAAGTTTTACCAGTTCCAGGAGGGCCATTGATTGCAATAGCAGTGCCTAATGAAGCAGGATTAGAAATCCATTGACCTACCATTTGCATGATTTGTAATTTGGCATCATTCAACCCATATACACAATGGTCTAATTGACTCTTAGCATTTTCCATAAAATCATGGCATACATCCAAACCATCTTCTAATTTTACGGATAAGTTCTTGTATTTACAAAAAGGAATTCTCATAAATGTATCTACCCAGTTTTTCATTTTATAATATTCCGAATCGCTTGGATCCATAGACTTTAAAACATTCAACTTTTGTAAAGCCATTGCTTTAAAATTTGCTGGTATTTTACTTTGTAATAAAGCAAGACGATAAGGCTTTTCAATATTAATATAACTATTAATTTCTTTTAAATCTTTCATAATACTCAATTGTTCTTTATTGGATAGTTTCTTCTTAAAATAATCAATTTCATTCGTATTTTGGCTATCGTCATGAATCAACTTGTGATAATTCTTAGCATTCTTAATACGAGCTTTCTTTACTAATTTTTTAATAGATTTATCACATTCATGAATAGCGTTTAATAGAATTTTACTTTTTGGTTTTTTATGTAATTGTGTAGTTAAGGTTTTTTTAGTTTCCACCAAATCCAAATATTCTTGTTCAACATCGGTTAATTCAACTTCGTCTTTTTTCTTATCATCTTTTTTTTTAGTTTCTTTGCTCTTCTTATCATGCTTTGATTTTTTATTTACTTCTTTACTAGATTTCTTTTCATTTTTAGGCATTTCCACTGGTTCATATTTTTCTTTCATAAATGTTTTTTCGTCATCACTATTACAATCACCTACATCATCTTCTTCATTGTATTCATCTTTTCCAAATGCGTCGTAGTATTCATCCATTCCATTTCCACCGATTGTAAAAACGATATCTATTTTATCATCTTCATCATTTTCTTCGTCTTCTTCATCTTCATCGTCACATTCGGTTTCTTCTTCATCTTCGTCTTCACTTTCTTCTTTTTTAGATTTTCGTTTTTTATTATGCGAAGATTTAGACTTTTTTGAAGTTTTCTTGTTACGATTTTTACGCTTTGGTATTTCTTCTTCATCATCGTCATCTTCTTCGTCATCTTCTTCATCAATCATTCTGCGCAATTTGTCTTTAGAATATTTTGAAGGAAATGCTTTTGTAATAATTTTTTGTAGTTCTAAGCGAGATATTGTTTCTTCTTCTTCATCATCTTCGTCAGTGTCTTCACTTCCAATAGATTCTTCATCATCTTCGTCTTCGCTTTCAATAATTCTTCTTCTGTTTTTTTTATTTTTGTTATTTTTTTTAGGAGGTATATAACTGGAATCGCTGGTTTCAGATTCTGATACAGTTTCATAGACACTTTCTTCGTCATCTATGATTATATCGTCGTCACTTTCGGAATCAGAATCCTTATTTTTTCTTAGTTTGTTTTTTTTGTTAGAGATTTTTTTGTCGTTTTTGTTAGCTGATTTATTGTTGAATGATGGCATGTTTGAAGAGTAAAGTTATAAAGTTTATAGTATGGATAAGCAAGCTGTAAGCAGTAGTAATAATAATTATCAATATATGTTTAATTTATTTACAATTAATATTTATAATAAAAAGGGGTTCAATTTTTTACAAGATTTGTCTAATTACTTACACATATGTTATAACAGTGTTTGTAAAATGTTTAGATGGAAAAAATTGAATTTAATATATTATAAATTAAAAAGACATAAATAATTCTCTTATTATATATATTAGGTTTAATTATAAAATGTCGTCTAATCGTAATAATAAAATGAACGACCTTAAACCCCCATCAAAGATTATTGGTGTTCAGTTTAGTATATTATCACCTGAAGAAATACGTAAAAATTCAGTAGTAGAAGTAACTTCGCGTGATACATATATCGGAAACAAGCCAGTTGTTGGTGGATTATTTGATCCGCGTATGGGTGTTTTAGAACCTGGAATAATTTGTCCTACCGATGGTTTAACTTATATTGATACTCCTGGTTATTTTGGGCATATTGAATTAGCCAGACCAGTGTTCTTTATTCAACATTTAAAAGAAATAATGAAAATATGTAAATGTGTGTGTTTCAAATGTAGTAAATTATTAATTAACAAAAATCGCCATAAACATATTATTTCAATGAATGCGGAAGATAGATGGAGTTATGTAAGTGGTTTAGCAGCAAAAGTAAAAAGGTGTGGTGAAAGTATTGAAGATGGTTGTGGATGTAAGCAACCTGATAAAATAAAATTGGAAGGAATGGCTACATTGTATGCGATTTGGGAAAATATTGCGTCAGAAGAAGCGAATGAAAGTAATAAAGTCAATATTCGTTTAACTCCTGAATTAGTATTAAAAATTTTCAAGCGTATTTCAAATGAAGACATTACATTTATGGGTTTTAGTCCAACATGGTCAAGACCTGAATGGATGATATGTCAAGTTCTTCCAGTGCCGCCACCAGCTGTTCGTCCTTCAGTAAAACATGACGCGCAACAGCGAAGTGAAGATGATTTAACCCATATTTATAGTAATATTATTAAAACAAATCGTGACTTATTAGAAAAAATAAATAATCCAGCGACATCACCAAATGTAATTGAAGGTATGACTACATTTTTACAATATTTCATTGCGATGATTGTAAACAATAAAGTCAAAGGTGCGAATCCAATGGCTCAACGCTCAGGTCGTCCACTTCAATGTATTATGGGTCGTTTAAATAGTAAAAATGGTCGTATTCGTGGTAACCTCATGGGTAAGCGTGTAGATTTTAGTGCTCGTTCCGTAATTACTGGTGACCCTAATTTATCTTGTCGTCAATTAGGTGTTCCTATGAAAATTGCGAAAAATCTTACGAAACCTATGGTTGTAAATGACCGTAACCGTGATTTCTTGATGAAATTAATTCAAAATGGCCCAGAAGTTTACCCTGGTGCTAAAATTTTGGAAAGAAAAAATGGTGAAAATATCTCATTGCGATATGTGGACCGTGGTTCTATTAGATTAGAAAACGGCGACATCGTACATCGTCATATGATGGATGGTGATGCTGTTTTGTTTAATAGACAACCGTCCTTACATAGAATGTCTATGATGTGTCATATCGTAAAGGTGATGAAAAAAGGTGACACATTTAGAATGAATGTAGCGGACACAAAACCGTACAATGCGGATCGACCAACATCACTGCATAATAGCAGTAATGATTCATTATAATCATCAAGGTCCGCAACAGGGAGCGTGAAAAGCGTGTTACTCCCTAGTAAATAATTCAATAAATTCTTGGATAAAATAATAAAAAAAAATAAATATAAAGAAATTTCTTCTTATAAAATAAATGGTAGACGATACAAAACCTTTAGACGAAAAATGTTGTTCAAGATGTGGTGAAAAAAAAGAAGTTGATAAATTTATTAAAAACCGTAACATATGCAAAATATGTAACAACAAAAGGCGAATAGAAATCCGAGATAATGCTATCAAAAATATAGACACTGAAATAAAACAAACTTGTACTACTTGTAATGAAACCAAACCAATTGCTAGTTTTGTAAAAAATACTAAAAAATGCTCAGACTGTGATAATAAAAGGCGTCGTCTAAGATATCAGACCGATGAAAATCATAGATTGAATGCCATACAGAAAGCAAGCGAGTTCAAGCATAAAAAAGTGATTGAACGTCGTCAATTAAAACAGCAAGAAATTGGTGAAAACAACAAGAAATGTAGTGTTTGTTTTACTATAAAACCAAAAGACAGATTTCGACATAACAGATTAAGATGTAAAGATTGTGAAAGAGATGAACCTATACAAAAATTCATACGAAACGTTCGTTCAAGGATATATATTGCCTTGAATCAAAGTAAAGAAAATCATACAAATGAATATCTTGGTATATCCAATATTGAATATATAAAATGGATATGTCATTATAACGAAAAATACACTCTTGAAAATCGTGGAAAAGAATGGCATATAGACCATGTTATTCCGTTATCTAAATTCAATCTTGAAGACAAAGCCGAACAATTAATAGCATTCAATTGGAGAAACACTATGCCTTTATCTGTAAAAGAAAATTTATCAAAAAATTGTAAAATAATAAAAACACAAATTGAACAACATTATAAAAAATTAGTAGACTACCATAAAGAAAACAATATAGAAATGCCCCAAGAATTTATTGATTTATTTGCGAAACACCTTGTTGACGGGGAAACCTTAAAGCCTTCACTACCACTCACTACAGGAAACGTCTGTGAGGATCTCGGTTAATAGCCGACAGCCGATGGTAAAAAAGTGAAGGATGATTACGAAAGTATGAAATAGGCAATCCGCAGTGCTACTGTCTAAGTCCGTTATGGTAGGATATGACAGGCACTCAGAGACTGCTGAGGTGTTGGTGAACAATGAAGGATTAGCCATCCCGAGTTTGCTTAAGGTACAGTCCTTCCTCTCTGGAAACTTAGAGGGTGTAGTATATTTAGCCTGGAAAAATAAATTATTAAAAAAGTAAAAAATTCCAGACCATTTATGCTGCGAAAGTTTGATGGCGATGAAATGAATATGCACATGCCGCAAAATATATTAGCAGAAACAGAATTAAGACATCTAGCGGCAATACCATACCAAATGATTAGTCCAGCAGGAAACGCACCAATCATTGGTATATATCAAGATTCATTATTAGGTTCATACCGTTTTACAAGACCTAATATAAAATTTAGTCCAAGAGACGCAATGAACATATTAATGATGTATAATAATGTAAATACAGACGCATTACGCGAAAAAGGTAATGAAATAACCAATTTTGACATATTATCACAAATATTATCACCTTTAACAATGAAATATAAAACAAAAATGTATGATGAATCAGAAGAATATGATAAATCAAATAATGTATTAGAAATTCGCAACGGTAAATATATTCGCGGTCAATTAGAAAAATCAGTATTAGCATCAACTACAAAAGGAATTATTCATCGTATTTGTAATGATTTCGGAAATATGGCTGCTTCCAATTTTATTGATGATTTACAAAATGTCGTAACTGAATATATGAAGTCAAGTTCATTTAGTGTAGGCATTAGTGATTTAATTGCTGATAAGAAAACACAAGATAGTATTATTCAAATTATTACAACACAAAAACAAGAAGTTCAATCATTGATAGAAAAAGTCCATTTGGGTATATTTGACAATCCAACAGCAAATACCAATTTGGTTGAATTTGAACAAAATGTAAATAACACATTAAACAAAGCAACCGAACAATCAGGTAAAATTGGTCGTAAATCATTAAGTAAAAATAACCGTTTCTTGATGATAGTAGAATCTGGTTCAAAAGGTACTCTAATCAACATATCACAAATGATTTCTTGTTTAGGGCAACAAAACGTAGATGGTAAAAGAATTCCATATGGATTTGATAGTCGTACACTACCACATTTCAGTAAATTTGATGATTCACCAAATGCTCGCGGTTTCATTGAAAACTCATATATTTCAGGATTAACAGCACCAGAATTATTCTTCCATGCTATGGGTGGTCGTATCGGTCTTATTGATACTGCTTGTAAATCAGTTACTTGGGAAACCCCTATTGTTATTTTGGAAAATGATAAACCAAAGTATATTGAAATCGGTCGTTGGATTGATAGTATATTAGAAAAATCACCAGAAAAAGTAAAACATTTTACTGATAGACAAATGGAATTATTAGATATTGAAAACAATGAGATATACATTCCAACAACTGATGAAAATGGTAATGTTACTTGGGGTGAAATTACAGCAGTTACAAGACACGACCCTGGCGATGCTTTATATGAAATAAAAACTCACGGTGGTAGAAGTGTTATTGTAACAGAAAGTAAATCATTATTAATTTGGAACCCTAAAACACAAACATTGGATGAAACATCAACGCCAGATATTAAAATTGGTGATTGTGTTCCTGTTACAGGTGAATTATGTAAACCACCAACAGTGTCAAAATACATTGATATTGTTGATTATTTACCAAAGTCTGAATTTGTATATGGAACCGATTTCAATATTGCTATTTCAATGATAAAAAAAACAATGGAAAATAGAAATAAAATACCAGCAGATTGGTGGAACCAAAATAATAATAAATATTTCACATTACCGTATAGTAAAAAATCATCATTACAACGTACATCTGTAAGGTCAAATATTGAAAATATAAAAGATGGTTATGTTTATCCATATCACGCATATCGTAAAGATGCGTTTATTCCAGAAAAATTCACATTAAACGAAGAAAATGGTATATTTTTAGGGCTTTATTTAGCAGAAGGTCATAGTAACAATTGTCATATTACTATTACAAATAACAATGACAATATTCGTTCTTTTGTTAAATCATGGTTTGATAAACATAATATTTCTTACAATGAAAAATCAAAAATAAATAAAATTGGTGGGTTATCAACAAGTATAACAGGTAGTTCATCAGTATTATCAAAATTCTTATTAAAATTAGTCGGTCATAAAGCGGAAAATAAATTCGTTCCAACAGAAGCGTTTACTGCTTCAAATGAATTCATAATTGGTTTATTAAATGGTTATTATTCAGGAGACGGTTATATTACTAAGAATTCAATTGACGTAGGCAGCGCTTCAAGTAGATTAATAGAAGGAATTTCTATGTTATGTTCTAGATTAGGTATATTTGGTAGAACGTCCAAGGTTCAATTGAAGAAAAATAATTTGAATACTAAAAACATAAAACCAACTTATCGTTTTACAATAAGCGCTCATTGGGCATATAAATTTGCCGAACAAATATCATTTATTGAAGAAAATAAAAATCACAAATTAAAAACTAAAAAATGGAATAATAAAAAACATATGAATTTTGATACCTATAATAATGTTATATTGGATAAAATTACTGAAATCAATATTCTTGGCGTTGAAAAATACCCAAAGGTTTATGATTTAACTATTCCTTCAACATTGAATTTCGGTTTAGCCAATGGTCTACAAGTTCGCGATACATCTCAAACAGGTTATATTCAAAGAAGATTAATTAAAGGTCTTGAAGATTTGAAAGTAGAATATGATATGACAGTTAGAAATAATAAAGGTAAAATTATTCAGTTTTCGTATGGAGATGATGGTTTTGATTCAACCCGTGTAGAAAATCAAATCATTCCATTGGTTGGAATGAGTATTGAAGATTTATATGTTCATTACGATATTGTTGGCGTTAATGACCAAAATACAGAAACAATTAACATTTATTCAAAAGGCACTGTAACAAGAATAAAGAAACAGCGACCTGAAACAAAAGCAAAATGTCACAGATACATTGATAAAATGATAAATGCTAGAAATGATATTGTAAAGGGAATATTCAAATATAAAAATGAAAATTCAGTGAAAGTTCCAGTAGCATTTCAAAACATTATAGCAAATATTCAAGGTCAATTAGGGTTGAACTCAAATTCTATCGTAGACATTACACCATTAGAAGCGTTTTCATTAATTGAAGAATATTTTGATAAATTAAAATTATTAAGATTTGTTCAACCAACACCATTATTTGAAGTACTATATCATTTCTATTTAACACCAAAGGATTTATTATGTAATAAAAGATTTCATCGTAAAGCTTTGATATTATTATTAGAAACAATCCTATTGAAATACAAAGAAGCAATTGTTCATCCAGGAGAAATGGTAGGTGTAATTGCTGGTCAATCCATTGGTGAACCAACTACACAGCTCACTTTGAATTCAGTTACTTATGAAACTGAAATTGTTACTCGTAATTCTAAAAAAGAAATTAAAAAAGTTCAAATTGGTGATTTTATAAAGGAACAAGTATCAAAATCTTCTAAAATTGATTATATGGCTGATAAGGATACAACTTATGCTGAACTATCTAATGAAACCGAATATTACGAAATACCATCAGCAA
>Ga0214923_10001708_pt1 | contig 30625 bp, 21 predicted proteins | sample LL1510_MetaG_FD_177993 | JGI IMG/M metagenome (GOLD analysis project Ga0214923, IMG submission 177993) | Freshwater microbial communities from Lake Lanier, Atlanta, Georgia, United States - LL-1510 | ecosystem: Environmental > Aquatic > Freshwater > Lake | place: USA: Georgia | collected...
TTTATCTTTCTTTTCTTTCTTTTCTTTCTTATCTTTTTTTTTTATTAATTCATCTAAAATTAATTGATTTTCATTAGAAAATATAAATGTTATAAATTCTGTTTTATCTTTTGGAACAACAAATAATGTTGTATTCATCCACTCATTACAAATTATAGCACCTTCATCACTTAAAAGAAAATTTTTAAGATTTTCTTTTAATTTATTTTCCTTTTCTTCTGCATTTGTAGTAACTAATTTAATATCATTACTATAACCATTTATTTCAGTAGTATTAATTATACTAATGTCGTGTGCCACATCTTTATTAATGTGTCGCATTAATGTTGGATTTGATAAAATTTTAATTAAATTATCAACATTATTATTATTATTATTATTATCATATTCACTGAATTCATTTTCAAAATCAAAACCTAGATCTTCAATAACATTGGTATTATTTTCATATCCATTTGATACTAAATTATTTAATACACCTGTGCTAAAAAGCAAATGTGCTATATCCGGTTCTGCTATCCAATATAGCATGTATTTTGATTTATTCTCTTCATTATTAAGATTATTACTACCAAACATAACTTTATTAAAATCTGATACTACACAAATTAAAACACGTCCATTTGCAATATCATCTACTGATACCCGATCAGGAATACTACCATCAATAGTAATATTACTATTTTTATTCATAATATTATTGTGATGATGATCTAACCGTTTTTTAAATGCTGTATTAATAAATTTATTAGTATTTTGTTTTAAACATGATACTGCTAAACATTTATTATGACGTGCTGTTTTGGTTCTAGAAGACATTTTTATAGTTGTACCATTATCTAATCGGACAGAATGTTTATCAATTAATATTCCATATTGTAAAGCTTGTTCGGTCCATAATTCTATATCCCCATTATTACTCTGGGTTTTTAATCCAGGAAATGGCAGTATGTGTTGAGTTCGGCTATTTGGGAAATTACTAGGCGGTAACCTAGCATTTACCCATTCTTGAGACCCGTGTTTTTCAACAGTTAGTAATTTTAAACGTTTAGTAGCTTGCTTGTTTTTTTTATGAATTATATCAAATTCACTACTTGTTGATACCTTAATAGGACAATTTTGGGTTATCAATTTAATAATTGGAGTATTATCATAAGTCATATAATAGTCAGGTAATTTACTGGGCGATGGTACATACATACGAATAGCCAATCCCATATTGGCATCTAATAATTCAATTTGTGGATTATTGTTGGCGGTTGTTTGGTTTAAGCAATTCATTTTATAAGTCTTGTTTGTTTTTGTAATAATTGTTATAACTTATATTAAATATTTACTATTTCAATTTTTTTATATATATTAGTTAATTAAATAATTAATTAATTAATATCTATTTTATATGTATTTATACATTATCCAACCAATCATTATTATCACTATCATTTTCACTGATATTATTATTTACTATTTCGATTGTATTAATTTGTGTATTTGTATTGGCTAGTTCCCCTCTATCTTTTAATTTAATTTTATCATTATCATTATAAATATGTTTTAAAAAAAACTGGTCTTTTGATATACCTGGTTGAACTAAAATCCAATATTCATTTCTATCTGCATCTGGAAAATTTAAATTTTCTTTTTTTGCACCAAAAAAGAAATTACCTCTTATTATAATTTGAAATTCATCACCTTTAATATCAACTACTTTAATTCTATTACCACCTAATATACTAATTACTTTGGCATAAAATTCACCTTCATTTTTTTTTGCAATTTCCAATTCATGTTTAATAAAACGACTTTTAGTATGTTTTTTTTTATGTGTATCTCCTTTTGGCATATTATAATTATAATACTATAATATTTTTAAATGAATTTTTATATCTTATTTATATCTTATTTATATTTTTAACCCGAACAACTTTCACATGGTACATATTCATTACTAGTTATACTTTTTAATTTTTGTTGTAAATGTGGTTCTATTGTTACTTTAGTAGCATCATTGGCTGCCCTACTTCTTAAATAATAAATACCGGTTTTAAGTCCATTTTTCCAAGCCCAAAAATGAGATGAATATAGTTTTTGATTATCTGGACTAGGCATAAAAATATTCATGCTTTGTGTTTGATCTACAAAAGGTCCTCTAGCAACTGCATTTTTGAGAACCCATATTTGTTTTAATTCCCAAATGGTTTGATATAAATTTTTTATTTGTTCTGGAATATTATTAAAATTTTTTATAGAACCATTATTTGCTAATATCATTTGTTTCATTTCGTTATCCCATAATCCAATATTATTTAATTCATCAATTAAATATTTATTAACTAATGGAAAATCACCGGCTAGTGTTCTTCTAGTATAAATATTATTTGTAAAAAATTCAAAACATTCATTATTACCTAATATTTGACTAGTTGAAGCGGTTGGCATTAATGCGGTTACTAATGAATTACGAACACCATATATTTTAATTTCTTCTTCTAAATTGAACCATTTATTCTTATGAAATAATTTATTACGATCTAAATTCCATAGATCAAATTGAAATAAACCACTACTAATTGGAGAACCCTTAAATGTTGAATAAGCACCTGAAAAAGTAGATATACTATTTTTTAGTTCACAATGATTAGGTTTAATTTTATGATATATATTATTAATATCTAATGTTAAATTATTAAAATTAGGTTCATAATATTCTGGAAATATATTTATATCATATTCTAATAATTTATTCATATTTTCATAACGATCTTTAGAAATATTACATGATGCTGTCATACATGCTAAATATATTGTTTCCATCATTTTAGCATTAAAATTAACTGATTCCTCTGAATCAAATCTAATTTTTAATAATACTAGGGTATCTGCTAAACCTTGTATTCCTAATCCTATAGGTCTATGTCTAATATTAGATCGTTTAGCTTCAATTACTGGATAGTAATTAATATCAATTATATTATTTAAATTGATTGTTGCTGTATAAGTGATATCATATAATTGTTGATAATCAAATGTACCTTTTGTAAAATTAAAGAATTCATCATATCCACCTATATATTCATCACCATAATAAATTTGGGGATAAGTTATTATTTTTAATCCTGTAATTTCTTTTAATCTTTCTGTTGTAACTGTTTCTTCACTAAATAGATATTCATTATTAGTTAAATAATTTTTAGTCCATTTACAATATTTACAATTATCTTTAGTATAAATATACCATAATTTAGAATTAATAAAAGGTTTAATACATTTATTAATTGCAACAGATGCTAGATTACAAACTGCATATTCATTAGCATCTGAATATTCTAATATTTCATTACACAAATTACTAGATTTAATAGTACCTATATTTTTTTGATTAGTTTTATTATTGGCATGATCCTTAAATGTAATATAAGGCGTTCCTGTTTCTAATTGTGAATCTAATATAGCTTTCATAATAGTTCTAGCTTTAATTATACAATTATATTTTTTTGATTTAACATAAGACCAATATAGTTTTTCATATTCATCACCATATGTATCAGTTAAACCCGGACATTTATCAGGACACATTAAATACCAATCCCCATCTGCTTCAACTTGTTTCATAAATAAGTTAGATATCCACATTGCTAAAAATAAATCTCTAGTCCTTTCGGTTTCAGCCCCAAAATTCTTTTTAAGATCTAAAAATGCAAGTATATCAGGATGATGGGGTTCCAAATAAATAGCAATACTACCTTTTCGTTTTCCACCATTATGAACTAAACCAGCTTGGGTTAAGTAATTATGATTATTTTGAATTTCTAAATCATATACACAAGTTGAAATATATTCTTCGGATACATTTTCTAAACGGGTATATAAAATATCATTATGAGTAATATATTTTAATTCTATATCTTTATTGTTTATTAAATCAGTAATTTTATTGTCTGTTAATTCTATATCTTTATTGTTTATTAAATCAGTAATTTTACTGACATTAGGAATTATTAAATTCCAAGTTAAATTATTAGTTAAATTATTAGTTTTTAAATAACCAGAACATAAAATTCCCATACGTAGCATTAAATATTTAATACTATCAACTATATGATTAGATTGTATTTTTAAAATTAATACATTATTTATATATTTAGAATAAACATCTAATAGACCTTTAATAATCCATTTAGATTTATTTTCTGGTAAATGTAATAAAGATTTATCAATATATTTTTCATTATTAATATTATAAAATTGAGATCTAACAAATTTAAATTTACTACTTTGAGACCATATAATTTGATGGTTTATTTCAGTTATATTATCTTGATGTATAATATTATTATGTTCTAAATATATTTTAATAAATTCAATAATATTATTTTTACTTAATTCAATAGTTACATTATATTCATTATTATTTTTACAAATATAACCAAATGCTACTATTAAACCATACATATAACAATCTGATTCATCTAAATTTAAATTATCTTGAATAAATTTTGGTATTGGTATTCCAATTAAATCATCTGTGGTAATATCTTTCGCATCAATCCATTCAGGTGCTATTAATTTTTTATTTAATCTATTTAATATAATTGATAAATCAGTATCTATTGATTGATCTTTAACTACATAAAATGGATGGGTAGGAGTTACTTTAATACTTTCATAATCATTAATTATTTTAAAATTTAAAATTGTATTTTCATATTTATCACAATAAATTCTTTCAACTGATTGTAATGTACCATCAATTGTAAAAACTTTATCATTCGGTTTTAATTGTTCTATAGGAACTAATCCATATTCAGTATATATTTTAGTTGAACCAATAAAACATTGATCTATATATCTTGCAATTTCATTATAAACTTTTAACATTGGTATTATACCACTGGATGGACCATTGGTTCCTCTAATAAGAGTATCCTTGGCTCTAATATTAGAGACGTGTAATCCAATACCTCCACCCCATTTACTAATCTTTGATACATCCCCCCATGATTTTGTAATCCCTTCTAATGAATCATCAGTACCCAATAAAAAACAACTTGATAGTTGACTCATTTTATTGGCAGCGTTAAATAATGTAGGTGATGCATGAGTATAAAAACCAAAAGACATTAAATCATATGTTTTTTTAGTTAATACTAAATTACCACAATTAATAAATGATGCTACCCGCATTAACATATCTTGGGGTCGTTCAATTACTTTATTACCAATTTTAAGTAAATAGGCTCTTTCTAGTGTTTTAAAACCAAAATAATCAAACATATAATCTCTTTCATAATCAATCATATTATTTAATTCATTTCTATTTTCTTGTATCCATAATAACCATTTAGTATGTAAAATATTTAATTTTTCTTGTACTAGTTCTTCTTTTTCAACAAAGGTATTTAATGTTTTTTTATGAAGATTACTAACTAAAATTCTACCAGCTAAAACTGAATATAAATGATGGGTAGTACACATATTTATACAAATATTAGCCGATTCATTATCTAGCTCTTCAGTAGTTATACCCGAAAATATAGATGCTACCACTTTCTGGGCTATTAATGTAGGTTTAATATATTTCTTTTCATCTGGTTTAACTAATTTAGCAATTCTATGAGTAATCTTATCAAATTGCACTTCTTCTATCTTATTATTTCTTTTTGTAACAAACATTAAAATTATTAATAAGATAGTTTTAAATAATTTATTATCAATTTTTATTATATGATTTTATAGAATTAGAATATAATAAAAAATTGAATTTAAAAAATAAAAGTAAATTAATATTAAATAATATGAATAATAAAGAAAGTAATCTAATTAATAATGAAATAATTAAACAAAGTAAAGGATTAAAAAGAAATACAATTGATAAATATTATACAAAACCATGTGTTGTAGAACAATGTATTGAATTAGTTAAACAATATATTAATATTTCAAATAATGATTTAATCATTGAACCTAGTGCAGGTAATGGTTCATTTATAGAAAATATAAAAACATTGACAACTAATTATAAATTTTATGATTTAGAACCAGAACACGATGAAGTATGTAAACAAGATTTTTTAGAATTTGATTATAAAAAAGTAAAACAAGAATTTATAAATATTCATATTATTGGTAATCCTCCTTTTGGTCGTCAAGCCTCATTAGCAATAAAATTTATAAAAAAATGTTGTATGTTTTCTAATAGTATATCTTTTATTCTTCCTAAAAGTTTTAAGAAAGACAGTATGAAAAAATATTTTGAAAAACATTATCATTTAATATATGAAATAGATTTATTAGAAAAATCATTTTTAGTTAATGATATAGAAAGTGATGTACCATGTATTTTTCAAATATGGCAATATAAAGATGAAATAAGAAATGAAATAAAAAAACAAATTCCATTACATTTTAAATTTGTTGTAAAAGAAGATACACCAGATATTTCTTTTCGTAGAGTAGGTGTTAATGCAGGAACAATTATGATGGATATAAATAATAAAAGTTTTCAATCACACTATTTTATTAAATTTACAAATAATAAAACAATTAATGAAAATATAGAAAAATTAAAATCACTAAAATTTGATTTTAATAATACTGTTGGTCCAAAATCTATTTCAAAACCAGAACTAATAAATGAATTTAATAAATTATTATTATAAAATTAATTTATTAATAAATATAAATATATTTTATAATTTTTATAAATATGTTTATTATCAGTAGGTGTAATAATATTAAATAAATTAAAAATCTTCGTTGGCTTTAAAATTAAAAATCTTCGTTGGCTTTAAAATTAAAAATCTTCGTTTGCTTCAAAACTAGTTTCACGGGTAGTATTAAAAACAGATGATTTTTGATATTGGGTTGGTCGTGATTCAAAAAAGTTTGTTTTACCTTCCATACTAATACTTTCCATAAAATCAAATGGATTAGTTACATTCCATATCTTTTCATAATTTAATTGTAATAATAATCTATCTGCAACAAATTGTATATAAACGGTCATTAAATCATTATTCATTCCTAACAATGAACATGGTAATGATTCACAAATAAATTCTGTTTCTATTTCTACGGCTTCTCTAAACATTGCATGAATTATTTGTTGATCTAATTTATTTTTAATCATTGAATATAATAATATTGCATAATCACAATGGGAACATTCATCACGTGCAATTAATTCATTTGAGTCACATAAACCGGGCATTAAATTTTTCTTTTTAATCCAAAATATAGAACAAAAACTACCAGAAAAGAAAATACCTTCCACTATTGCAAATGCAATTAAGCGTTGTTGAAAAGGTGCATCCGATTCTATCCATTTTTGAGCCCATTTAGCTTTTTTATTTATACATGGATATTCTTCCAATGCATTTAATAATTTATTTTTTTCATCAACATCTCTAATAATATTATCAATCATTAATGAATAAACTTCTGAATGGATATTTTCCATCATCATTTGATAATTATATGTAATTATTGCTTCTCTAATTTGTACTTCTTTAGTAAATCTTTCTCCTAGATTAATATTAACAATGGTATCTGAGGCAGCAAAAAATGCTAAAACCATCTTTATAAAATGTTGTTCGTTTTTTGTTAATTTTTGATAATCTGCATAGTCATTTGAAAAGTCTATTTCTTCAGGGGTCCAAAACGCTGCCATTTGAGTTTTATAATGAGACCATATTATTTCATATTTAATTGGATATACTGTAAGTCTATTATTATCAGTATTAAGTAATTCTTCATTATTATTGTGTAATTCTTCAATATTCATCATTATATATATGTAGATTATTAACATACATTTTTTATAACAATTTTTTTTAAATAAAATATTTTATAGTTAAATATAATATGACATCCTTTTTATCAGATACCAATAATAAGCCCCGTTTAATAGAACCAAAGTTATTAAAAAAAATAATTAATGATCAAAATAAAATATTAACATTTGAATCTAAAATTAAAATAGGTTTAATTGATTTTATAAAATTATATTATAAATTTATTTTTGGGTTTGTTATTGTATTAATATGTTTATATTGGAGATATTCAGAAATACAAAAAAGAAGAAGAAATATAAAAAAATATGATATTAATTATAGCGATAATGATGATGATTATTAATTCAATATGGATAATTATATAAAACGCATACTATTATAAATTATTATTTAAAGATTTTTATATTTATAATAGTATATATAATGAATAATTTAGATATTTTACTAAATAGATTAGCTACTATCTTCCCAAATAATAATATTATTAATTTGGTAGTTAATGAGTCAGATGAATTAAAATTAAATAGAATTAAAAAATTAAATAATTCTATAACTTCAACAACTAATTTTAATTATTTATTAAAAAATAAAATTAAACTTTTTTCACATAAGGAAAAAGATACATTATCTATATCTGAAAGTTTATTTGGTTCTGAATTAACTTTAAAAAAAATATTTAATTATCAGGATGAAAATTTAAAATTAATATTATGGACTGATTTAAAAGAAATGTTATTATCATATAATGAATTTTTATTAACTACTGATAATACTAATAAATCAATTTTAGAAAGGATTGAAAAATTAAAATTAAATAATTTAAATCCCACTAATTTAAATCCCACTAATTTAAATCCTAAAGAAGGAATTAATAAAATTTTAAATACAGCTAATATGAATGAAACTACTAATGATATGATTAATGATATTTTTGGAAGTTTTGAAAATTCATTAAATTCAACTAGTGGTAATCCTTTTAATAATATTCTTAATATTAGTCAAGAAATTACTAGTAAATATAAAGATAAAATAGAAAATGGAGATATTAATTTAGAAGATCTTTTAAAGAATGTTACTAACTTACCAGGTATGGAAAATATAAGTGGTATTTTAAACACATTAACAAAACAAATGGCACCAAAAAATGAACCCATTGAAACTGTTGTAATTGATGAAAATTTTTCTACTTCAATTGTACCAATGGGAAATAATACTGAACCAGTTAATAATTTAGATTTAACAGCTTTATTAAAAACAATGAATTCACTAGGTTCAATGGGTTCATTGGGTAATTCAAATGCAGATGGTTCAAATTTAGATATGACAAAAATGATGGGTCTTTTTAATAAATTAGGTACTATTAATGATCCATCAGAACTTAATAATATATTTGAAAAAGAATTAGGTATGGATATGACTAAATTTACACAAGAAATTAGTAATGTATTAGAAAAATAAATACTAATTAGTTTTAAATTTTTAATAATATATAAAGATTATATATATTATTAAAAATAAATGGATATTTTACACAATAAAGCCAATAAATTATTTTATGAAGAAAATATATTAAATGCTATTAAATTATATTCAATTCTTATTGATAGTAATTATAAAAAAGATATATTATTATCAAACAGATCAGCTTGTTATTTAAAAATAGAAGATTATGTATATGCGTTATATGACAGTTTAAAATCAATTGAACTTAATATTAATTATATAGTTGCATGGGGACGGATAGGTTATTCTTATAAAGGATTAAAAAAACATAATAATGCTTTCAAAGCCTTTGAAATAGCCCATTATTTAGATAAAAATAATAAAATTTATCAAAAAGAATTAAATTATTACTATAATAAATTTTCAAAAAAAATAAATATATTAAATATTTCTAATTTATTATTTAATGATAGTAAATTATTAAATAAAGCAAAAGAATTAAAAACAAAAATAAATAATAAAAATATTCTAAATAATAAAAATATTCTAAATAATAAAAATATTTTAAATTTTATTGAAACATTATATGATAAATTATAATAATTTAACTTCATTTAGTTCAACATTTTCTTTTATACTAAAATTATTTTTATTTTTATTTTTATTTATATTTGATATTATTTCTCTAATATTAATATTATTATTTATATTTATATGTAGTCCCTGTTTATTAGTACTAGTAATTATTTTTTTTAATTTAATAGGAGGAAAGCCACCGTTTGGTATTTTATTCATATATATATAATTATATTTTTTTTTAATTTGAAACTAAATATAAATTATTTGATAATGTGTAATTATTTTTATTAACACCGGCTAAAGTAATATTATGGACGTATGTATTATTATTTTGTTGATATGAAATATAATTATTTATAAAAACATTATCATTATCTATTATATTATTTAACGTTCCAATAATAATATTATTAATAAATTTAAAAGTACAATCAATAATTTTTGGTAAAATACTACCACTCAATGTATAATTAGATACAATATAATTATTACTATTAATACCAGTCAAAGTTATATTACTAATATAAATATTTATATTATTATTTACTTTATAATCAGAATACATTGAATTAAAATAACTAACTGAAACATCATTATTTTGTAAAATATTATTTATTGATTGTATTTCAATATTTGTATTAAATGTTTTATCATAATATTTATTAAGATTTATAAAATTAATATTAAGCACTATTGGATTTATTAGTGAATAAGTATAATAAGCAGTTGTATAATAATTATTGGTATCTATAATAATATTTGTAATAATAATTTCTTGTAATCCAACAGCAGTACTAATATAATTTGCAACATATGAAATAATATTAATTTTATCTGTTGTATTTAAAATGGTATATGAATCAATAATTGCACTTTTAATATTATCATATATTTTAGGTTTTACAATAAAATCAATTTGTAAAGCGGTTGGTAGTATTGTAGATTGTAAATAAATATTATTAGTATAATAATTAGTATCTTCTAAAATAATATTTTCAATATTAACTTGATTTAATCCAATATTAATAGTATTATAATATGCATTATATGATTTAACATTAATATTACTAATAATATCTGTTATATAAACATTATTACTACAATCATAATATTTATCTTTAATAATAAATAATATATTATTATATAACGGATATATATTACCAACAGTTTCAAAATCATTAATAATATAATTAGGATTATTTAAAATAATATTATATATTTTTACTGGAATATTAAAACCAACATTTATATTTGAATATATACATGAATAAGAAATAATATTAACATTATTTATATTTGTTGTCAAATCTAATAACACCCCTATATTTGTTTCATTATATATTTTTGAAATACTAGGATTAATAAATAATTTTATTGGTAAAATATTTGCATAAATTATTATATTGGTATCAGTTATATAATTTAAATTATTTAAACTAATATCATTAATAAATACCTTTTTTAATCCAATATTTGGATCTTCAAAATATGCATTATATGTTATATTAATATTATTAGTATAATTAATAATAACATCGGTTGTTCCATTATATAATTTATCATTAGCCATAAAATTTAATTTAATATATTTTGGTGTAATATTACCTGTTATTATTTGTTCTCCAACACTATAATTATTTGCATTAATTCCCGATAAAATAATATTAGTAATTAAAATTTTTTGAATACCAATTGAAATATTTAAATATACAGCCTTATAAAATGCTATATCAATAAAATTATGGTTTAATGTATATGTTAATTTAGGTATTAAATTTTCTGTATATTCTTGGTCGGTTGCAATAAAGTTTATTAAAATAGATTTTTTTATAATATTACCAATCATTTTAAAATTATTACAAATATAATTACTAGCATGATCTCCATTTAATATAATATTATTTATATTTACAATTTTATTAGAACCAGCATAAGAATCTATAAAATTTGCATTAAAAGATTCCACATAAACAATATCATTTTGTAAAATATTATTAGTGTTAATAATATTAATATCAATATTTGTTGTTTCATCATATTCTTTACTAATTGGACTAATATTTAATATAATTTCATTTGGTAATATATTACCAATAATATTTGTATTATTTACTGTATAATTTATTAAACTGGGTTCTAATATGATATTATTAATTGTTATATTTTTATTTGTTTCACAATAATAATTATTATAATTTGCTTCTAATGATGTAATTTGAACTTTATTATATTTATCTATATCTAATATACCAGATACAGTATTAATTTGGACAAAGGCTTGGGTTGTTTTATCATATAATTTATCAATATTAGTAAATGTTATTATTAATTCTTTTTTTATAATACTAGGATTATTTGTTTTTACACTATTTATTTTATAATTAATTGAATCAGTACCTGTTAATTTTAAATTATTTATAATTAAGTCTTTATTATTTCCTGTAATAATATTTTTAAATTCTGCATTAAATATACATAATACATTATCATTAGGTAAAGTATTAATTATATAATTACCAGTACAAATACTGTTTCCATCATATACTTTATCATCACCATTAAAATTAAATTCAATATATTTTGGTAAAATATTACCATATAATATACAATCTAACATATAATAATTTGAATTTTCTAATATAATATTAGATACTTTTATTATTTTTTTTTTATTTACATTTTTATCATTATAGAATGCATTATAAGATATTATATTTATATCGCTATTAAATATAACATTTGCATTGGTTAAACCATCATATATTTTATCTTGTGATATTATTGGTATAATAATTGGTTGGGGATTAATATTAGCCATAATTATATTAATATTTAATAAATAATTATTACTATTATAACCAGATATTTGATAATTTGTAATTTGAATTTCATTATAACCTACATTTGAATTTATAAAATTAGATGCAACATTTTTTATTATAATTGTATCTTTATTTAATACACCATTAATATTTTGTAATATTACACTAGAACTATTAGTACCATCATATATTTTATCACTACCTATGAAATTAGCATATACGTTTTTTGGTAAAATACTAGCAGATATTATATATATATTTGATGATAATATATAATTATAACCAGAAATAGATATATTATTTATAGTTATATTTTGAAGTCCTATATTTATATTATCATAAGATGCTGTATATGATAATAATATATTAGGTATTATATTAAATTGAATATTTGCATTTAATGTTTTATCATAAATTTTATCAAAACTAATTATATTTGGTACTAGTATTTGTGGAATTATATTACCGGTTATATTAGTTTGTTCTGTATAAAAATTATTATTTAAATTTTCTGGTAATATTAAATTATTTATTATAATATTTTTATTATAACCAACATTAGGATCTGTAAAAGAAGCATCAATTATTATATTTGATATATCTAAACACATTATTAATACATTTAATGTACCATCATAAATTTTATCTGGAACATATAAATTTAAAAATATTTTTTTTTTAATAATATTAAAACTTGAATTTATATTTGCATTTATATTATTAACTAAATAATTTACTGTTATATTATAACTACCACAATCTAGATTAGGTATATCATATATTGGTTCTAGTGTTAATAAACCATTTGGAGGATAATAAATTAAACCATTTATTGTATTGGAATATATAATATTTTGAATTGGTAAAAATATAATTGGTTTAATAATTATAGAAAAATCAGTAAAAATATCATAGCTATTCGTTTTATAATGTATTTCTAATACATATTGTCCTACATCTAAATTTTGGGCGGTAATAATACCAGTATTCGCATCTATATTAATATTATTAATTGGATTATTTATATAAAATAAAAATGAAGTATTATTTGAACTAGTACTAATTATTGGTAAATCAGAAATAAAAATTTCATTATAATTACAATATACTAATGCATTATTATACTTAAATATAGGTATAATAGTAAAATTATATTTTTGATATATTACTTGATTATTAATTGATAATGTTAAATTAATATTATAATTATTAACCAAAATAATATTTTTTAATGATAAATAATTATTAAATATTTCAATGTTTTGATTATCACATGTTAAATTATAATTAACATTAGTAGGTATTATCTCAAAAATTACATTTTCTAATTGATCACCATATTTTACTATTTGTGGTTGTGTAATAATATTTAAATAAGGATATACACTAACTTTACATATTATATTTGTTATACAATCATTTTTATTATAATTAATACTAAAAATATAAATATTTGGTTCTAAATAATTTAATTGTAATATACCAGAACTAATATCAATATATACATTATTATAATTTGTATTTAATTGAAAAATACCATTAATAATTTCATTAGATATTGGTAATTCTGAATATGTAACTATATTAGAATATGTAATTATATTATTATATGAAATAATAGGATTAATAATAATATTTATAAAACAAAAATTAGACACATTATTTTTAGTATAATTAACTACCAATTTATATATATTACTAGGTGCATTTATAGTAATTATTCCAGTATTTTGATTGATACTGAAATAAGAAATATCACCACTTATAGTAAATATTCCACCTAATTGAGATACATTTGGTTTATCAGTTATCAATATAGTAAATGCATTTCCTATATAATCTAAATAAGAAAGTATAGGTATTACAGATAAATTATAATCAGTAGAAACACTAATATTATTAGTAGTTAATATAATATTAATTTTATAAATACCTAAATCATAATTTGAAAAATCTAAAATACCAGAATTACTAATTTTACTATTTGATATTATATTATAAGAAGTTAATGTTGGAATTATTATAGGTAGTTCAGAAAAATAATTATCACCATAATTTAAAATTAATTCATTGGGTTGATAATAAAAAATAGGTTTAATTGTAAAATTAATAAAAAAATTAGATATTATTGAATTTAGGTTCCATGATACCGTAAATGAATATGTATTAATTAATAAATTATTTAAATCAATAATACCTGTATTTGGATTAATAATTATTTCATTAAAACTAGTATCAAAACTAAATAATGATAGATCCTCATCTGTTAATATATTTAATGGTGGATGTAATATTGGTATTAACTGACAATTATTATTAATATTTATTAAATCATAAACAATATTTGGACTAATGATAATAGTTAAATAACCGGTTATCATTTGATTATTTTGGATACATTCTATTATTAAATCATATTTAGCAACCTTTAAATTTTCTAAAATTGTTATAATACCAGTATCAGTATCAATTAAAATATTATCATTTATTATATTTAAATTAAATAAATTAGCATTAGTAATATTGGGACTATTTGAAGTATATATAGCACCAAAATTTAAATTTATAATATTTGGATCATAATTCATATTAGTATTAATTATATATATATATATAATTTATATTCTTAATTTAATATATGTTATATATGCCATTAACATTTAATGATCTATGCACAGAATTGAATAAAAAAATTAATTTTAATAATATTTTAATTATAAGACATAAATTAACAGGTCAATTTATGGATAATTTATTTATTAATCAAACAAATGTAACAAGACTAATTTATGTTAAGGATAATATTATTATTAATCCTAATATATATAATAGATATTTTAATCGTAATATTATTAGACATAAAAATATTAATGATATACTTGTAAAATTAAATATAAAATATGATTTAATATGTTTAGATCCATTTCATGAATATAATGAAAGTATGTCAGATTTAAAATTATTAACATCATTTTTAACTGATAATGGTATATTAATATGTCATGATTGTTATCCACCAAATAAAATATGTGCACAACCATATTTTACTACTGGTGAATGGTGTGGTGTTACTTATGGTGTTTTTATAGAATTTGCATATAATAATCCAGATTGGTTTTATACAATATTAAATACCGATTTTGGATTAGGTATTATAAGAAAAAAAAATATATTTTTTAAATTATATATATGTAATTTAGAAAATAATAATATAAATAAGGATATACAAAACCAATTTATTGAATTATTAAAAAAAGAAGATAATAGTACGTATGATTTTTTTATAGATAATAGTAAATCATTAATTAATATTTTACCATATGTATAATTAATTACCATATGTATAATTAATATTTTACCATATGTATAATTAATATTTTACCATATTTCAAATTTATCTTTACTATATTGAATATTTGATAAATTATTTGTAATATTTTTATAAGAATCCATTGCTTGTTTAATATTTATATCTTTTATTTTAGTATTAACCGGTTGTAATTTAAATGCTGAATCTAAACTGGAATATTTAGAAGTAGAAATACCACCACCATCAATATATAAATTATCAAAAGCAATATCTAAACTGGTATAATTATCATTCACATTATAGGTTGATAATCGCATATCTTCATTAACTTGTATTAATTGATCGTTAAAAATACCATTATTAATTTTTTCTTCAAATTTAATATTAAATTCTTTATAATTTTTAATATTTTCATTTGGTATATTTATTTCTTTATTTCTAGCTTGTAATAATTTATCATAATTTAATATTAAATTAGTATCATAATTATATAAATGTTTCTTTTCTAGTTCATTAAATTTATTTTTAAATTTTGTATAAGCTTCTTCTTTTAATTCTACAGGTTCATATTTTTTATTATTAAAATTAGTTTTTAATTCATCGTGAGTATCTTGAAGTTTATTTAAATAATCATCATATTTTTTTCTATTAACTTTATTTGTTAATATTTGATTTGCTGTAACAATATGATAATATATATCTTCCTCATTTTTATTATTTTTATCTGGATGAAAATTTAAAATTAAATTTCTAAAAGCTTTTTTAATTTTATGTTCTGATGCTTCTGTTGATATATTAAGTATTTCATATAAATTAAATTTTAATGTATCAAAGTTAATTGTAAGACTCATTAATTTTAAATATAAAATTTAAAATAATTAAACGATAAACTTAAAATTAATATAAAATATATATTAATGACAACTAAAAATGAAAAAATAGAATCTGCATTATTGTTAGCATCATATTTAGATACAATTGGTTTTAAAAATGGTATATGGGAATTTAATTATTTTAAAAGTATTAATAGTTTAAATGAAGCCATAACTGCAAATTTTACAATAATACATCATTATATGGCATTAGGTGGATTTACTAATATTGATATTAAAAATTGGAAATCTAGTGATGATACACTATTAATAATAGCTACTACTAAAGCATTAATTGATGGAGGGACTGAATTAAATTTTATTACTAGATATATTGAAATTTATGATGAATTAGTAAAAGATGAAAGAGGTTCAGGTTATCAGACCTTAAATTCAATTGCTTTATTAAAAAAACTTACTAAAAAAGAAAAAAAATTAACATATTTAGATCAACTTACTTTTGATAATAATATGGGTGGTAATGGGGCTGCCATAAGAACAGGACCTATTGGTATCTATTATGCAAATGATATAGATAAATTAATATCAACATCAATAACGTGTTCTAGATTAACTCATAATATTCCATTAGGTTATTTAGGTGGATTACTTACTGCATTATTTGCATCATATGCAATAAATAAAATAGATACATGGTTATGGATAGATAATTTATTAAAATTAATAAAATCAAAAAAAATAATTGAATTTATTCATTCTACAGATATTGGAACAAAACACGACAAAGATATTCAAGAATATTTTTCATACTGGTTTAAATATAAAGAAAATAGGTATAATGATATTATTAAATTTAGAGGTAAATCACAATTTGTATTTCCATCTGAAAGATTTTTAAGTTTATCAGAATATGTTATACCATTTGGAAATAATAGTAAATTTAATTTTGGTTCATCAGGATTAGACTCTATTATATTTGCATATGATTCATTATTAATGTCAATAAAAATTAATGAAAGATATGAATTAGATTTAGAAAATCCTATATATAGTGCCGAATCATTAATATTTTTTTCTGCATTACATTGTGGTGATTCGGATTCTACTGGTACTATTGCTGGTTTTTGGTTTGGAGCTTTATTGGGTTATAATGGATTTGATTTAAAACAAATTAAAAAAATAGAATTTTATAAAGAATTAAAGATAATATCTAATAAATTTATCAAAAATATCTAATAAATTTATCAAAAACATCTAATAAATTTATCAAAAATATCTAATAAAATTAAAGATAATTCATAAGTCCTTCTACAGTTCGGGGTCCTTCATAAATATGACTACCTAATTTATCAACTTTTACAATTGATGGATAACCAGGAATATCAAATTTTTTACATAAATTATTATTATGTTCTTGGTCGCATTTTATATCATGAACTTCAATATTAGGGTCAGTAACTTTATTTGTAAATTCATCCCATATAGGTTGAAATCTAACAGAATAACCACACCATTTGGTATTAAAATTATAAATTTTTGTTTTATTATTTTCTATTGGTTGATTATTTATTGTTGGTTTATGACCGCATTTAATTTGAACACCTGAATCAACATTATAATCTTCATTTAATAATTTAAGATTTAATGTTGACCTTAACGCATTAACTGATCTAGCACCCTCGTAATTTAAAAATGAATTACCATTATCAATAATAACAGTTGGAAATCCTGTTATTCTATATTTTTCTATTAATTTATTATTGCTATCATCATCACATTTGATATCATAGGCTTTAATATTATCTGAAACATCAAGAGAAGATACAAAATTATCCCACACTGGTTGAAATGCTTTAGAGTGTCCACACCACGTAGTATTAAAATTATAAATTTTTATTATAGATATATTTTTAAATGTGTCGTTATCTTTTTTAAATAATTCATTTAAAAATAAAAATATTAAAAAAATCCAAAAAATTAAAACTAATAAATCCATATTTGAATAACTTTTCATTATATAATAATTTAGAAAAAATAGAAAAAAATATATAAAAATATATTTTTTCTAAATTACTATATATTTAAAATGTCGGAAAGAAATAGAAATAGATTTGATATTATGGCACCTTTTTTTAATGCCGGTGATGATAGACGTTATGGTTTATATTTAGATGTATTAGAACAGGAATTTAATGCAACTAAGGAAATTAAAATTACTAAAGTACCCGATGAATTTAAAAATAGAAATTTTGAAGGTGCACGTGAAAATGATGATATTCATCCAGAATGGGGATGTTTTTTTAAGGGTTTGACTGCTAAATTTAATGCATCTAATCAAAATGATGTTGTTAATTTTATTAATACCATTGGGGATAAAGCCGACAGTACAATGTTACCATTTTTTAAGGCAGTAATTTTAGCCCATTTGGGTGAAATGAAAGGAACATATAATGGTACCGTGTTGGACAAAAATTCCTTTGAACAAGGAATAGATTGGGGGTCCGAGGAATCATCCATGAAAATTACTAGTATTAAATTTATCGCGGATTCATTAAGTATTGTCACTGATGGACCAACTAAAGAGCGTCTTGCTGGGGTAGATGTAAGTGTGTGCAAACTCGATGCAACTAAATTTAGTTTCCTTCCAGGTAAGGATTGGTTAAGACGTCGTTTAGAAGCAGAGTCTGCTGTTAATGGAAGTGCTAGTGATGAATTTTGGGCTAGTAAGGAACCAGTAAATAATATATATTTTAGATTAGCATCGGATCCTAAAAAATTATATACTAATGAAAAAGGTACAAATGTTGAAGTATCCAAAGGTTCCCTAGCTATGAAAGAAATAGAAAAAGATAATTGTGCTGGTACTAAAGTGAAACCTAATGGTGATAATACATGTGGTGTATATCTTGATAAATGTATGAATAATGGTTCATCAGCAAATATTAAAGCTTGTAAAGATTTTATGAGTGATAGTAATTTTTGGAAGGTTACACTAGATGAAGTTGCACAAATGTTACCTTATATAGCTGTATCAACTCTTGACAAATTTGGTTTTAAGGTTGTTGTTAATAGTGATAATAATAAATGTTATGAAACTGTTGATTCATGGTTATCACATCTTAAAAATGCATCAGTAGGTGCTACTGCTCCACTCTCACCAGAGGAATTTGTTAAGATAAGTAAGAATACCCAGTTAATAGAATATCTTAAATTAGTAGTTAATAAAGTTAATGGTAGTCCATCTATTTTAAATGAAAATTATTTTAATAAATCTCAAGTTTCTGAACGTTCTGATTTTCAACTAAATAATTCATATTTAGTTAAAGTAGTAGGAATGCCTGGAAGACTTATTATAGCTGGTAATGACTCAAATCAAGGACGTGAATTAAATTTAGGATTAGATAATTTAAAACTAAATCAAACATCAAGTTTTTTGTCTAATCATTTTTCACAATTGAAAAATGATGCATTACGTCGTGTTATGATTAGTCCTGCAGGTCTATTATTAGTTAATGGATTACCATATGGTAATAAATCTTCTATATCTTTTCAATATGGTGGTAGTTTGAATAATAACATTCGTTCTATGCCAAAGAAACAAGGTGAATTGATAGCTAATTTATTTAAAATGGTTGATAGTAAATTAACTAGTATGAATAAATCATTAGATGTATCTACTAAAGCTAATATTGATAAAGCAATTGCACGTTATAATGATGATGAAAATAAATTATTTAAAATCCTTTCGGCTATTGATACTTATATTGATTTACATGATGTTTATAAACAATATGATAGTAATAATGTACTTAATGAATCTACTGTACTTGCATTTGTTGAAGCCCGTGATAAATCCTTTAATAAAACTGGTACTAGACAACAAGATTTATTACAATTGTTTCAAGCACTAATTGAAGCAGTTAATAATAAAGTACCAGGTTCTACTACAAATGGATTAACACATACCCAAAATTTATAAAAAATTAAAAACAAAAAATTAAAAACAAAAAATTAAAAACAAAAAATTAAAAACTAAATAAGTAAATATTTTCTTTAATATAATAATATAATGGGTCTTGGATTACTCCTATTAGTTTCTGTAGGTAAGGAAAATATTTATTTATCAACACAACCTGAAATTACATTTTTTAAAATAGCATATAAACGCTATACAAATTTTTCTATTGAAACTGTAGCCCAGTATTTTATGAATACACCAGATTTTGGTAGAAGGGTGACAGTTAATGTTTCTAAAAATGCTGATTTATTAGGTCAAATTTATATTTATGTAAATTTACCAGATATTACCCGTTCTAATCCTAGTATTTTACCAACTAATATTAAAACATTTGCGTGGGTTAAAAAAATAGGGTTAGCATTAATAAAATATGTTGATTTAGAAATTGGTGGTATATTAATTGAACGTAATTTTGGAGATTGGTTAAATATTTGGTATGAATTAAATACAACATATGGAAAAAGAAAAGCATATGATAAAATGATTGGTAATATAGAACTTTTAACACAATTTACAAATGGTAAACAATCATATGGATTAAATATTCCATTAAATTTTTGGTTTTGTCAGGATTCTGGTTTAGCATTACCATTAGTTGCAATGGTCCATAATGATATTAAATTACACGTCCAATTTAATGATTTTAATAATACCTATATTGAATCACCAACAAATTATATAACTATTGTTGAACCATTTTGTTTATTTCAATATGGGGAATTAATTACTCAAAATATTAATGGTAATATATCAATTGGTAAATTTATTTATTATGATAATATTAATCAAAATGTTTATTATAATTTATTAAATGGTAATTTTTTAATACCTACTACAACAGATACTAGATATATTATTACAGGTTCTATATCATTATTTGATGCTAATATTAAAATTAATAGTTTAGTAATTGTTGATGAACCATATTTTAGATTTAATATACCATCCCTAATTGACGCTTATTTATTAGTTAATTATATTTATCTAGATAATGAAGAAAGATTTAATTTTTTAAATAAACCACATGAATATTTAATCCCAATGGTACAAAATATAGCTCAACAAACTTATTTTTCAAATAATATTTCTTATAAAATACCTTTCATAAATCCAAATAAAATAATATTTTGGGTAGCCCAATTAATTTCAAATATTAATACAAATGATTTATTTAATTATAGTCTTTATCCATTAACTAATACAGATGATAATATAATACAAACTGAAAGTGTTATTTGTAATTCTATTGATAGAATGCAACCCACTAATATTGAATTATATACAATTTTACAAATTTATTTAAATAATTTTATATCTACTCAATCCAATATTAATATGTTTTCTTTTTGTTTAAATCCAAAAGATTATCAACCATCTGGAACATTAAACTTTTCACAAATAGATGATACTTATATTCAAATGTCATTAAATAAAAAAATTAATTATCAAAATAGAATTGTAATTAGAGGTTATGGTTATCAATATAATCTTTTCAGAGTAATAAATGGTTTAGGAGGCTTAGGCTATTTTTTATAAATAAACATTTAAAATAATATTAATATTTATATTTAATGAATGTAACTTTAATTATCGATTACTTAACGAATTTAGAAAAAGAAAATAAAGAATTAAATATTAATAATAAAGAATTAAATATTAATAATACTAAACTAGTAGAGGAACTAGCAAATTTAAGTAAATTTTCAATACTGACAAATGTAAATAAACAATTAGAAAAAACAAATAAAATGAATACTGATTTAAATAATGAACTAAGAAATAATAAAAATAATATTACTATTGTAAAACAACAATTAGATAAAATAATTATGGATTTAAATAATGAACTTAAAATTAAAAATGATAATATTAATACATTAAATGATGATATTAATATATTAAAAGAACAGTTAGAAAAAACAAATAAAATAAATATAAATTTAAGTAATGAACTGAAAGAAAAAAATATATACATATATAATTTAGAAAATCAAGTTGAAACAAATACGAATAATTATGAAAAAATAATTATTAAAGATGTTAATTATTTACTGGATCCCGATAATAATATTTATGATATAGTAAATAATAAACCCAACAATAAAGTTGCCGTAATGAAAAATAATAAAGTAAAATTTATAAAAAAATAAATAATTGCGTCAAACTTAATATTATAAAAATATTAAGTTTAATGGATATAATTTTAGGTATTGATTTTGGTACTACAAATACTGTTATTTCATATTTTGATAATAATCAAACCAATATTTTAATGGATGGTGTATTTAAAACTATAAAATCTAAAATTGGAATTAATAATGGTATTTATACTTGTGGTAATTATATAGCATTAAATAATGATAAAATAATACATAATTTTAAAACTAATATTGGTACTGATAATAATTTAGATAATATATTATTAATTTTTTTTAGTCATTTAAAAAAATTAATTTATAAAAAATTTCCAAATTATAAATTAAAAACAGTTATAACAGTACCATCTAATTTTAATGATTTACAAAGAGAAATAATTAAAAATAATTTTATAAATGCTGGATTTACAGTAATTAGAATTATTAATGAACCTAGTGCTGCTGCGCTAGCTTATGGTTTAACCCAATCATGTGTAAATGAAGAAAAAATTTTAGTTTTAGATTTAGGAGGCGGAACTATGGATATATCTATATTATTAAAAGATAATGATTTTTTTGAAATAATACATAGTTACGGTATTAATGATTTAGGAGGTAATAATTTTACACAAGTTATATATGATTATATTATTAATCAATATAGTAATTTTATTAATAAAAATCAAAATAATAATATAAATATTAATTCAGATAAATTAGATAGATTATGGTATTTATGTCAAAATGCAAAAGAAAAATTAACTTGGGTTGATAATTATGAAATAAAATTTAATTCTTTTATATATAATCTAAATATTAAAAAATTTGAAAATTTATGTAATTTTCATATTGAAAAATTAAGTACTGTTTTAAAAAATATTTATACCGAACATAATGATATTAAATATATTATTATGGTTGGTAATTCATCTAAAATACCTTTAATAAAAAAAACAATAACTGATATATTTAATATAACTCCCTGGTTGCATCCTAATCCTGAATCAGTTGTTGCAGAAGGTGCATGTTTATATGGTGCTATTCTGGAAAACATTTATAAAACTAATAAAAATGTTGTCTTAATGGATATATTACCATTATCTTTGGGTATTGAAACAATAGATGGTAGTTTTTCAGTTATAATACCCAAAGATACACCATTACCAATTAGAAGAACTCAAAAATATACAACTAATACACCAATGGAAACAAGTATTAAAATAAAAGTTTATCAAGGCGAAAGATTAATAGCTAATAAAAATACCTTAATTGGGGAATTTATTTTTGATAATATAACACCTGGTGGTAAACCAATAATTGATATTACTTTTAAAGTAGATAGTAATTCAATTATAACTGTAACTGTAACTGATAAAAAATCTGGTGTTGAAAAAAATATTTTAATAAAAGATATAAATAAATTAAGTGAAGAACAAATTGAATCAATAATTAAAATGGCTAATATAAATAATAAAATTGATGAAGAAGAAATGATAAAATATAGTAGAATTTATTTATTAAATACCAAAATAGAAACTGCAATGAATAATATTAAATTAAATCATTTATTAGAAGAAAATAAAAAACAAGAATTATTAAAACAACTATATGAAATTGATTTACAAATAGAAAACTCTAATAATATAGAATTATTAAATTTATTAAATAAAATTGATAATGATTATTTAAATTTAATACAAAATAATATAGATGCTGATTCAAATTATAATAATATAGATGGAAATGAAAATCCAAATAATATAGATATTGATAATTCAAATAATTTAAAACAAATTATGATAATTGAATTAAAAGATGAATTAAATAGTAAAATTACATTTTTATTAAATAAAAATCCTGAATGGAAAGAATTTTTAGATCCTATATTGGATAAACTAACATTATCTAATATTAGTTTAGAATACCTACAAGATAAATTAAATATAATTAAAGATCTGGAAGATGAAAAAATTATAAATTATTATGAACAATTTAAAAATATTTGTTTATTTATTAAAACTAAAATTGAAGAAAAAGATATTGATTTATCTAATAATAAATTAGATGAATTATCACAATTAATTAATATATCATTGGCATTAATTTTTAATAGTAATGAAGATGATAATATTGATTGGGAAAATGAACTGGAAATATTTAATAAAAAATGTTATCTAATTAATAGTTAATTTTTTAATTTATAAATTAAAAAATTATTATTATAAAAATTATTATACTGAATTTAAATTGATTTATACTGAATTTAAATTAATTTATACTGAATTTAAATTGATTTATACTGCAACCACTACATTCTCAGTTTCTGTATGTTCGGTTACACCCTTCTTAACTTTAACCAATTGATTTTTATATTGTTTGGTAATGACACGTTCTTCACCAGAAGCTGATTTAATAGTATATGTAATTGGAGTTTCAAGTTTAATACGGGCACCCTTATATGTATAAGTTGCACGTTTAGAACCACGGGTTGATTCTTTGATTGAAAATAATACATGTTCTGCACTAAGATTATTGTTTTCACTATTTCTAAAAAATTTAGAAAGAGCTTTATTGGCTGCCTGATAAGGAGTTAATCCTGTAAAACGCCCTAAATAATCTTGTTCACCTGGTAAAAGAACTTTAAATGAACGGGGTGTATTATCCGCTTCTTCAACAGGGGCTAACACTAAATCAGGAGTAGTTTCTAATACTACATCTTTTGCAACTACTACTTTACTAGCCTTAACCTTTTTGGTTTTTGGTAATACATCACTAGAAACAACTGTGGATAAAACATTTGTTTCTAAACCAGTTGATTTAACAACTTTGGCTTTTGATTTCTTACTAGGCGCAACTGGTTCTAAAACTGGTTCAGAAACTGGTTCTAAAACTGGTTCTAAAACTGGTTCAGAAACTGGTTCAGAAACTGGTTCAGAAACTGGTTCAGAAACTACTTTTGATTTTTTAACTCTTTTAACTTTTTGTTCTACAGGAACAACAAGGGGAGGAACAAGTGGTTCAGTAGCAACTACAACTGGTTCCAGAACAACGGGTTCAGGAGCAACTACAACTGGTTCCAGAGCAACTGGTTCAGTGGAAAGAACAACTTGTTCTGGAGCGGATTTACTAGATTTATTTTTTTTTTGAGATGATACCATTATATATTATATTATAATATTATTTTTTTAAATCAAACACACTATATATTTTTTAAATGCGTCTTATTATGGGTTTAAGTAGCTTTTATTTAATATAAATGTAATTATTTTATTAAATTATATATTTTTTATATAATTTAACATAATGCAACAAAATAATAAATTGAAATTATATAAAAATACATATTTACAAAATAAGTATTTTGAATTAACAACAACATTAACGCAGTTATCAACACATATTCAATTTTTGGATAGTATTTATTATATTGATATATTAAAAAAAAATGATATATTAACTGAATTATTTAATATTAATAAATCTATTAATAGTATTTATAATACCTATATAACTAATGAAAATAATGATAATATAAATGAAAATTTAATAGATATAATAAATACTACAGATTTAGAACAATTTAATTTATTATATCCTATTAGTAAATTATTTATTAATAATATTCCATTTCAAAATGAAGAAAATATTATTTTAAAAATAATAAATTCAGTTGGTTATAACAATTTATTAAAATTATTTGAATTTAATAAAATAAATTATAATTTATTATCTACTGATATATTATCAGTTATTAATGAAATAACAGATATATTTATACCAACCAGTTTTAATCAATTTAAAGTAAGTTTAAAACAAGAAAATATAAATTTTTATTGGAGAATACCAACAATTTATCAATCTGATGATATTTTACATAGTACTAGAGAATTATGGATTAAAAATAAAAATAATTTTTATTATAAGATTGAAGGTATATTTAAAACTGATATTTTATCTATAAAATTAAAAACATCACAATTAAATTCAAATTATTTATATACAAAGAAAAAAAATATTTTACTAGAAATTAAAAATAAAAATTGTGATGTAGATTTTAAATTTGCAAAAAAATTTATTAGATATGATTATATTGGGAATATTTATTGTATGAATTTATCAGAATATATTAATTATTTATTAAGTTCATATAAATTATTTTTACAATTAATAAAAACATCTTTCATTAATATTATGAAAAATTTTATTAGTAATGGATCAAAATTATATAATTTATATAATATTATATTTTTATTATTATTAGGTAATGATGATAATGCAGATATAGCATCATTATTAATAAATTTAATAAAAGAAAAAAAAATTAATTCATATACACTTTATAATTTAATACATTATAATTTATCTTTTTTTATGCAAATGAAAATTAAAAAAGGAACTAATAATATTAAAAATGAATTTGATAAAATTAAATTAATAACAATTGATAGTATAGATTATAAAAAACAATTATTAAGTATTAAAAATATACCAGATAATATTAAAAATTTAACTATTGATAAAATTGATGAAATGAAAGTTCGTAATAATGAATTTTATAAACAGAAATTATTTGTTGAAAATATATTAAAATTTCCTTGGACATTAGATGATACATTTATCCCACCAAATATTATTAATTATTTAAATAATATTAAAAATAATTTAAATAATTTAACTTACGGGCATACTGAAGCCAAATTAATTTTATTAGAAACCATAGCAAATTGGATAAGTAATCCTTCGTGTAGTGGAAAACCATTAGGATTAGTTGGACCTCCTGGTGTAGGTAAAACTTTATTAGCAAAAAGTATATCCAAAGCCTTAAATATACCATTTGCAGAAATAACTTTAGGAGGTCAAAATGATGGTGAATTATTACATGGTCATGGTTATACTTATTCCGGTTCTCAACCTGGTTTAATTATAAAAAAAATGGTTGAAATGGGTAAAGATCGTTGTATATTATATTTTGACGAATTAGATAAAACATCATCTAAACATGGTACTAATAATGAAATATCTAATATATTAATTCATTTAACAGATCCAAATATGAATAAATCATTTCAAGATAGATTTTTTCAAGGCATTGATTTTCCATTAAATAAAGTAATTATGATTTTTTCATATAATGATTCTGATAAAATTGATCCTATCCTATTAGATAGAATTACACAAATAGTAATTAAACCATATACAATTGATGATAAAATATTAATTACTAAAAATTTTATTATTCCAGAAATTAAAAAAGAAACAGCAGTAAATTTAGATATAGATAATAATATAATTGAATATATTATTGAAAATTATACAAATGAAGCAGGAGTACGTGAATTAAAAAGAAAAATAGAAAGAATTTATATGAAATTAAATTTAGAAATTTTAACAGAACAAATTTTACTAGCTAATTATACATTAACAATTAATGAAGTTTCAAGAATATTACTTAAACCAGTTAATGAAATTAATAAAATTTATGATATACCACAAATTGGTATTATTAATGGATTATATGCCACTACAAATGGTGATGGTGGTATTATACCTATACAAATATTTAATAATTCAACATCAAGTACATTTGAATTAAAATTAACCGGAAAACAAGGAGAAGTTATGAAAGAAAGCGTTCAATGTGCTTTAACGTGTGCTATTAATTATATAAAATTAAATAGTATTAAATATAATATTAATAATTTTGATGAATATTTTCAATCTAATTTTAAAAATGGATTTCATATACATACCCCAGCAACAGCAACCCCAAAAGATGGACCTAGTGCAGGATGTGCTTTTACTTGTGCTTTTATTTCTAGAATATTAAATAAACCAATAAATAATTATATTGGCTTAACAGGAGAAATTGAATTAACAGGAAAAATTACAAAAATAGGAGGATTAAATTTTAAATTAATTGGTGCTAAAAAAGCCGGCATTAAAATTGTTTTTGTTCCTAAAGAAAATGAAGAAGATATAAAAGAAATTATTGAAAAACATAAAAATATAATTGATTTAAATTTTCAAGTTTTTTGTGTTGATTATATTAGTGATATAATTGATAAAATATTTATATAATTTTTAATAATCATATATTATTATTTTTTTTAATAATGTTGTAGTAACTAATATATTATTATTTGATGTATCATTATATAATTCAACTTTACGAATTAAAACTGTATCAACTTCACTATTAGTTAATGATTTATTAGTTAATGATTTATTAATTAAATTATTATTAGATAATGACATTCCACTACCCATTATAAATAAATAGAAATAATTTTAAAATTTTATACAATTTATTCTTATAAAATGTATAATATTTATTTTACATATCAAACTCATCATCTGATGTATCAGATGATTCTGTTGTTTCTGTTATATTAATTGAATCTGATGATTCTGTTGTTGATTTTTCACTAGATACAAGACTTTCATCTGATAAAAATAATGGTTGTTTTTGAATATTATTTTTTTTTTCCATTATAAGTTCAGTAACTTTATTATTCATTATTATTTTATGATATGGATAAATTTTTCTATATGTTTTTGATATTGTTACATCAGATATTCCAAAAATATCTGATATTTGTTTTTTATTAATATCAATATGATACATTGTTGCTACTAATAAAATACAACCGGCAGCAACCGATGGCGGTTCATGAGTTGTTGCTAATCCTAATTTATGAATATTTGATGATATATCTTTAGCATTATTTATATATTGTTTATCAATATTTAATTTTTTTGCAAACCTTTCAATAAAATCTGATGATTGGGAACTTTTAATTTCATAAAAAATAGTTGATAAATCTATATAATCAATAAATTTACGACATCCCCTATTTACATGTTTAATTTCAAGATCATAAATATCAGCAATTTCTTTTGGGCTTCGTGGTTCTTTTTGTAATTTACATGCATAAAATACACACGCAGCGATCATTGATCTACGATTTATACAACGCATAATCATATTTTTACCTTTTCTTTTACCTTTAGTATGTTTACAATCAGATACTTTTTTATATAATATTTTAGCACTATCAATAATTGATTGAGTAATATTATATTTTTTACATTTAAATTGTATTCTTTCTAAAACTTCTAATAAACTTTTTTCTCTATATGGCATTTGACCTTGACGTTGTAAAAGAGCAACACGATTATAACCTTTTGCACTTATTTTTGTTCCTAATGCAGATTTAGGAAAGAAAAAATTAGAAGGACAACCATAACTAGAAGCACAATTTTGATCGGTTGAAAATTCAACATTTTTATCTAAAAATTCTTCATTTATAACGGCACAATCTTGACATACACTATAACCTTTAGTATTATCAATAATTAATCTAGTACTTTTACACGAAATACATACATTTGTATTTTTATCACTATTTACATATTCTATTGGTTGATCTAAATCCACCCCTAATAGTAAATTATCTATTTGTTCATCTGTTAAATCTAAATACTTATCTTCTATATTCATCTATTTATAGACTTATTATTTGTTTAAATATATATCAATTTTTTTAATATTGATTATATCATATATCATATATCATATATCATATAATATCTAATTATTATTTTTTTTATAATAAATTTCTTCTCTGTAAAATTAAAGTGAAAAACTTCATTTTTCATTTAATCATAAAATGAATAAACATAAACAATATC
>Ga0214923_10001709_pt1 | contig 30591 bp, 26 predicted proteins | sample LL1510_MetaG_FD_177993 | JGI IMG/M metagenome (GOLD analysis project Ga0214923, IMG submission 177993) | Freshwater microbial communities from Lake Lanier, Atlanta, Georgia, United States - LL-1510 | ecosystem: Environmental > Aquatic > Freshwater > Lake | place: USA: Georgia | collected...
GTTCTAAAAAGAAAAAAGATGATAAAACTCCACAGAAAATTCCAAAAAATAAGGAAGGAAAACCATTAAGAAACAGAAATAAAATTAGAAGAATGATAAGAAAAAGATATGCAAGAATAAGAAATATGACGAAAGATCTACATAATAAAACGGCATTATTTCTATGCACAAATTACGAAAGAATATTAATTCCAGAATTTAAAACCCAAAATATGTTAAATACAAAAGTAGAAAAAGAGAAAGTTAAAGAAGCGTTTAGCAAAGGAAATAAAGTTGGAAAGAAAGCCCTAAAAAATTATAGTAAGATTAATAGATTAGCAAAAAGGGTAAAATTTGTTCTGAATAGCTTGTCACATTATAAATTCCGTCAACACCTCTTGAATAAAGCTCAAGAATATGGTTGCGAAGTGACAATAGTAACAGAAGAATACACGTCAAAAACATGCACAAAATGTGGGAAAATAAGTGATATATATAAAGAAAGAGAAAAGAACTGTAAATGTGGTTATAAAATCGACAGAGATATAAATGGTTCAAGAAATATATTATTGAAAAACTTGAATCAAGTGATAAACTAAGGCTGAGAAGTCGTGGCCTCGAACTAGCCATTTGGAAAGTGTTGCATTTTGTTATCTTTAGTGACAATTTGTAACCTTTTAATAGTTCGGTGCTTGAAGAATATAAATCATTATGGGAAATCAAATGTGATAACAAATGTTTAATATATACATTAACAAATTCAATCACTGAATTATCAATCAATTACAATAACATTGACACTAAAGAAATCGAAAAAATATTAAAACAAATTGAAGAAGATAATGATTTTAAATGCAATATGACAAGAGATATTTATTACAATTGGATCAAGTTTTGTATTGATGACGAACTATTTAAAGTTAGTATATTTGTTAATAAGAGAGACACTAAATATTATTTAACATGTGATTTTTTTGACATTCCTATTGATAAAATAAATATTATTCAGATTTTGACAAAATTTTTAGACTGTAAAAATTGAAAATTAAACATTAAGAATATTTATTTATTATAACATCATATTAAAAAATGGATAACCATAAACAAGAATGGACATTCTCAATTAGCGAAAAACATGGAACATATGTCGTGACAAATTCAAGCAATACAAAAATGCTAAAATATAAAAATATTGATTATGATGCAATTCGCAATATGTTAAATAAAATTGAGAAAAATGAGGTTTCCATTTGTGCTTATGTTCACAGTGAACCATTTATTGTTGACCCATGTATGACATGTCCCGTAATACATAATGGCAAAATTGTTGTTTATAAGGAACATAATGATTATTACATAAATTACGAATGTCGTAACGAGTGCGGAGAGTTAATAAAAGAATTTTCATCAGAAAATTCTATTCAAAAAGACAATTTGGTTGATATATTTACAAAAATTTTAGAACATAAAAAAGTATTAGATTTGGAACAAACAGAACTTGAACAACGAGAAAGAGAAATAGATACTTTTTTTGTTGAACAAGAAGACATCATAAATGCTATTAGAAGGACTTATATTGATATTAGAAAAAAGATGACTGATGCATACGGCACACCAAAATTTGCAGAATTAACAACTGCCTTAGCTGACTTTAACACTAAACTTCGTGAATGTCGCAATGCCAAAAAAATGACAGAGCCTACACAATTATATGGAAAATTAGAAGATCATAAAAAGTTATGTTGGTCTTTAGAAATTGATAAAGACAAATATATTTTGTCAAATTCGATTGATACAATTATTCTTGATAAAAAATGTGTTGATTATAATATGATTGACATTATGTTAAAAAAAATGCCAACTGATGGTGCAATTTGGATCTATTCGGAACGCCATGAATATTCTACGTATTCTGACCCAGAAGAGTATTATATCAATTTGTCAATTTATGCAGAAGAAGATAACTACTATTTTAAATATGAGTTTTGTGACATAAGTTACGACGTTGACAAAAAAATAAATGAGCTATTACCAACATATCCTATTGACAAATCGAGAATTGTTGTTATATTTTCAGAAATTTTGGAACATAAGAAACTATTAGATCACAAACAAAACAAAATTAATGATATAGAATTCAAAGCACAAATTGAAAAACAAGAAAAAGTAATTAAAATGATTGCATTTAAGTACGAACAATTTAAAAGAAAACAACCAAGTAGAGAACAATTAGATGATTTAGAATATGGACTTGATGCATGTCTCACAAAACTATCATAAAAATAACATGTTTTAGACAATGATAAAAAACAGTTAAAGTGGTTAGATGCGCATATCGGCGCAACTTTTTATGCGCGCAAATGCTAAAGGCGCGCGCATTTACTATCATTGACATTAAACATAAATACAAATGAGTGATTGTATAGCAAAAAAATTGTGGAATATCCCTAGCGGGAATTCCAGTCTTTTTAATCATATGTTTTCGACGAAAATACTCATATAAATAAAAATTGAACTATTAAATTTTTGTTATATTATGACCAATCTAGTTATTAAAAATGGCTAAACTTTTAGACATAACTACATTTAGACAATTGTATGAACAATTAGAAGATCAAAAGAAGTTACAATGGTATTTAGATATTGATGATACCAATTATATTTTGTCAAATTCAATTGATAAAATCATTCTTGATCAAGAACATATTGACTATGATGAAATTAGTAATATGTTAAAAAAAATTGATAAGCCAACTGATTTTAAAATTTATGTTCATTCTGTAACTCTCAAATATGCAACTGGATCGGATCCAAATTATTACAATATTGAATTTTCAATTTATAAAAAAGGAGATAATTATTATTTTAAATATGATTTTGACGATATAGACATGTGTGGCGACGTTGATATACAAGTAAATAAGTTATTACCAATATATCCTATTGACAAATCAAGAATTGTTCTTATATTTACAAAAATATTGGAACATCACAAACTACAAAATAAAATTGGTGAAGCAGCATTTAAAGCAAAAATTGAAAAAGACGAACAATTAGATGATTTACAATGGGGGCTTGGTGCATGTCTCACAAGATTATCATAAAAAATAAAAATGTTTTAGACAATGATAAAAAACAGTTAAAGTGGTTAGATGCGCCTATCGGCGCAACTTTTTGTGCGCGCAAATGCTAAAGGCGCGCGCATTTACTATCATTGACATAAACATTATTTTTTTATTTAAATACAAATGAGTGATTGTATAGCAAAAAAATTGGAAATCTAATATATGATGTCATTGTTATTTTTAATATAAAATATTTATCATATTAACACTCTAATTTTCACCCTATATATTTTTTTTCTATTTTGTTTATTTAATGTGAATGATTCAATGAACATCGGTTTAGTATTTGTTTCACCTATGTGCGGAATTTTTTCTAAATTATCTATGTCTTTTTTATTTGTGTCAAGTATTTCCACATTTTTAGTGATATTTTCACCAGACATTTTTACCCACTTACCATTATCAATTTTCCAAAAATTATTGTCATTGCCTATTTTTATCACCCCTTTGCTAAATAATGTTGCACTGACTGATGGAGATCCCCTATCTCTTCCACGAAGTTTTAATGAATTGAATATTGTTTTAACTCTATTTCCAGTGTTTACACATACCAAAGGAGATTCACATAAATAATCTTTTTTATCTCTGTATGCTTTTACAAAATCAAACTCTTGTCCCCAATATTTTTCTATGTCTCCATAATTAATATTTAAATATTTAGTATAATTACATTTTTTTTGTTTTTTAAATCTGTCAATACTAAAGTCGCCATATTGTAATTTTATGTTATATGTTCTTTTAACAAATTTCCAACAATCAGTGTGAACAAATATACCAAGATTATCAATATGTTCCCTAAAAAGGCTATTTTCAATACAGGGTGTAATTGCTCTAAAATATCGTTTACCATTTGTAAAATCAGTATTACATGAAACTTCTTTACAATTGTGTATTACTTCATTGTTGATTGTCAAAAAAGTACATTTATTTAACCATTTTAACTTTTTTCCATATGCCTTTTTAATTTTGTCATAATCAGGATCATCTGAATCAAACATTTCGTGACAGGTGTTTCCACACAGATTACAGTACACATCCCAACAACCCATTGCTTTTATAAAGTATATTTAGGAAAAATGAAATTGATATTATAACAATATATTTATATCAACTATTTATATCACAAATGTGTCTTTTTCTTTGTTATATGATGTACACATATGAGGCTATACAGGAATCAAAAACTTGCAATTATTTGCAATTAACTGACAACTAATAATTTTATATATTTCGTATAGGGTTACTCTTCATGTATTTACTTTATCATATTGTGTACAAAAAAGTATATAAGTACATGGTTACGCTTTGTATATTAACTTTTACTATATTTCATACATGAAAAGTACATAAGTATATGGTTACACTTTGTATATCTACTTTATTATATTGTGTACAAAAAAGTATATAAGTATATGGTTACGCATCGTATATACACTTTTTAACACGATTTATACATGAAAGTATATAAGTATATGGTTACGCATCGTATATTCACTTTTAACACGATTTATACATGAAAGTACATAAGTATATGGTTACGCATTGTATATACACTTTTTAACACGATTTATACATGAAAGTATATAAGTATATGGTTACGCATCGTATATTCACTTTTAACACGATTTATACACGAAAAGTATATATGCATACGGTTACGCTTCGTATATTCACTTTATAAATAAAAATATTACAATTATAAGCATCATATATATTTTTTTTAATTTTAATACAAAAATTAAAAAATTAAAAAATTAAAAAATTAAAAAATTAAAAAATTAAAAAAATTAAAAAATTAAAAAATTGAAATAAATAATTTAAAGTTGTTCATTTTTTATTGTAGTTTATTGATACAATGTGTATTCTGTATTATCTCTGCAGATGTTTATATGACAAAAATAAAACTAAAAAGAGAAATGAAAAAATAAAGACAATAATTGATAATTCAAAACAAAAAATGAATAATGCCATTTATGTATTTCAGAACATTGGCACTATGCACAAACTAATAGTGTTTTATGACAGAGCAGAAAGTGATTTTAGTAAGACAGCTTTACAAGATGTACTGATAGATGAATCAAAAAAAGCAAAAATAGATATATCAATATTTGAAGTCAGAAATTATGATGATAGAATTGAATTATTATTGTTTTTCTTTGATGGAAATTAAAATTTTATAAATAACACATATCCAAAAATTATATGATTTTGAATGTCTGAAATAAAAATTGAAATTGAAAAAGAATATGTTAATACCTTTATGTTTTTATTTATTGTTCAAAATGCAGGCCTTCTTTAATAATATTAAAAATAGATATATAGAGCGAAAGAAAAGAAAACAGCATGAAGAAATTTTAAATTTCATTGAATTGACATTGAGTACTACGTTAATTAGTAATTTTGATGTGTTACATAAGAGAGTAAGTCATACAATCGAAAATACAGAAAATGAATATAAATTAACAGTGAATTATTGGCAAACAATACCATTAGAAAAAAAAGAACAATTTGTTTTTGATTTACAAAAAGGATTAATTTTTGGATATCAGGATAAAGTTAAATGTACAATTAAAACAGTGAAAAAATCACATCATACAGATCAGCCAAATGACACATTACAAAGTTCACCTGTGACAACTGATTCATGTGAAATTACAATGGCAGTAGAAGTTGTCAAAAAAGTAAAAAGAACGAATGAAGAAATAATTAGAAATGTGGTTGACATGACAAAAAATTTATTTTGTGATAAATTAAAGGTTCATGACATTCAAGTTCAAAAATTTAAAGAAGAATGCATTAAATATAGAATAATGGTGTATTATGCAGATCATGCAAAATTAGTTGATAAAGATGCTTTTGTTGATGTATTACTAAAAAACTTACTTTTGTATGCCAGAACTGACAAATTAGATTGCATAACTGATAACACTCAAAAATTTCACACACCAGACAGAGAACCAGCAAAAGCAGGAGAATTATGCACTCAAGTATTGGATCTTGATCATTGTGAAATTGTTGTGTATTTTACGAGTGAAAAATTTGTAAAATTGTAATATGATGACTTCTAAAGACGAAAGAATAAATGGCATTATTGAAGATGCAATCAAAACATCAGTTGCAGCCTATCCAGAAATAGTATTAAGTAAAAAACAAATTGAAAAAATAGATGACGATTATAAATTAATTGTGATGTATTTAGACATACAAAATTTTGATATAAAAGAAGCATTTGTGACAGAAGTTCAAAAGCAATTAATACAAAATGCAAAAAAGAATAATATGAACATTGTGTTTAAGGAAATAAAAAAATTTAATACAACAGATGATGGTTATCAAAATGGTTATATGAAGCGCTGGAGAGGAACACCATATGGTGGACATCCATATAATGATAAAGATGGCTGTAGATTTGTAATGAATTTTGCTGATATACAAAAGAAACAATGCAACATACTTTAGGAAAATTTGAAAAATATAAAATTAGTTCTTATGTTTTATTTATACTAAGTAAAATGGAAGATATTAGACAAATTGATTATGATCATACAATTGGATATATGGGGGCATTCAATAGTGAGCGTGCCAAAGCAGTAAAATTTATGAGACAAATAGCAAGTGATAATGAGCAAACATATGAAAAAATTATGGAGTTTAATATAAAACGCATGTTATACAGCATAAAATTAAAAAAAAAGTATGATAAATATGTATTTCTTTTTGGAGACCAACCAAAAAATAATGATATGTTAAATAAAATATGTGAAAATGCCCCCTATAATTGTTCAGTAAATTGGAAAGAATTTAAACTTGAGGAAGACGAAACTGCTGTTCCAAATTGGACATTGAAAGAAGAGTTTTACATACTGACTGCACAAAATGTAAAATATAATTATGAGTATGAATATTATACAATGTGGTCACCATTTCCACTAAAAATAGAAATGGTTGAAAGAATATTAAATAAATTAAACATAAAATATGATAAGATTGAATATAATTTTACAAAATATAAGTGGTTGTGTAGCAAGCCTATTACAAAATATGCAATCGTGGTAGAAATAAATAATGTGTCATTCGACAGTTTGTTTAACTAATCGTGCTGGTTTATTCTCTGGATGAAAACGAATATCAATTTTGTTTTCATCCAGTTTTTTGTCTTTACAATGTTCTTCAATTCTTTTAAACAGATTATCCTGTTCCTCTTTTGATAATTCATTATTGTATCCAACATTGAAATAGGTAATCAAAATTTATAGAAAATCGTATACTTTTATTGTTTTTCTATAATATTTTGATTAACTTTTTTACTTATATCCATTTTTCCCTTGGGAAAAATGGATATAACTTAAAAAATTTATAAATAAACATATATTGAAAAGTTATATAATTTTATATAACTTTTAAATATCGGTAACGCCAGATTCTTGTTCTATTTTTATACTTAATATCTCACAGTTTTTCATATTTTTAAACAACAATTGCCAAACTTCCTTTTCTGTTTCCTGTTTTTCATAAAATTTATTTATGTGTTGAATTGACATGACGAACGCCATTTTGTCTATATGGAATGATATATTAAGTTTATGCAATATGTACCAATATTCAATTTTTATTTACAAAAAATTTGAATATTATTCAGTATGATACATAATTTGTTTAATATCAATAAAAATGGCAACTTTAGAGGAAGTTCAAAATGCATTGAGAGAATATGTTAATGATTCTTTATTTGTATTTGCTGCATGTGAAAATTCAATAGCTGTATTAAAGAAATTAGATAACACAATCACAAATGAATCAGCATCTTATGTTGTTGATAAAAATTATGCCATATTGAAAGGAAATAAATTTTATGTCGAAAAGATCATTGATGTGACCACATTAGAAGAATTGAATGAGGCGTCTGAATCTAGTAAACAAGATAATCCAAAAACATATATATCAAAACATATTGTTGAAGAAAAAGACTTTGATTTTAAATTGAGTTTAACTAATTTATTTGCAAAGGGAATTAAACATTATTTGACGATAGAATCAGCTTATTATTCTGCCAAGTCGCCAGATGGATTACATAAAATTTGGCGTTATGATGGTCAACTGTGTGCAATACAAAATTATAAGAATGGAAAATTAAATGGAAAATGTGTAAATTGGATTGAATTTGGAATGAAAGAAGAAGAATATTATAAAGATGGCAAACGTGATGGACAATATGAAGCATTTTATCATGGAGGACAAAAATTTATAGAATGTGAATATAAAAACGATAAGCTCGAAGGAAAATTTAAAGAATGGTATGACAGTGACCAAATTAAATTAGAATGTACGTATAAAGATGGCAAGCATGATGGCATATATAGAGAATGGCATGAAAATGACCAAATTAAATTAGAATGTACGTATAAAGATGGTAATCGTGATGGCATATATAGAGAATGGCATGAAAATGGACAAAAGATTATGGAGTGTCATTATAAAGATGGAAAATTGGATGGAAAATGTCAACAATGGACACCATCTGGAGATAAATATGTAACATGTATTTATAAAAATAACAAAAAGGATAAACAAAAATTGAAATTTGATTGATATGGCATATAATAATTTGTTTATTATCAATAAAAATGGCATCCTTAGAGGAAGTAACAAAGACGCTTCAAGAGTACATAAATAATCCATTATTTGTATTCAAAATATGCAAAAATTCAATCGTTGTTCTGAAAAAATTAGAAGACACAATTACAAATGAATCAAGAAGTGATGTTGTTGATAAAAATTATGCAAAATTTAGGGGAAACAAATTTTATGTTGAAAAGATTATTAATTTGACAACTTTAGAAGAAATGAAAGAAGACACTAATTGGATTCATTTCAAAAAAAATATAACATATGTTTCTGGAACCACTGTTGAAGAACTAGGATTTGAGTCTAAATTAGATCAAGTATGTGCACAAGGAATTCATTATTTTTTAACACTTGAACCAGCTTATTATTATTATATGGTGTTCCCGCTGCATGGCACATGTAAAGAATGGCATGATAATGGACAAAAAGCAAAAGAATACAATCGTAAAAATAGGATGTTTGATGGTAAATATGAAGAATGGTACAGGAATGGACAAAAAGCAAAAGAATGTAATTATGTAAATGATATCTTAGATGGAAAGTATGAAGCATGGCACGAGAATGGTCAACAAAAAAAATTGTGTAATTATGTGGATGGCATGTTAGATGGAAATTATAAACAATGGTATAATAATGGCCAAATTGAATCAGAATGTGTCTATAAAGATAGAAAGCTTGATGGTATACATAGAGAATGGTACGATAATACCCAAATTAAATTAGAATGTACGTATAAAGATAACTTTCTTGATGGATTGTGTACTGGATGGTACGAGAATGGACAAAAAGCAAAAGAATGTAATTATAAAAATAATAATGTTGTTGGAACATATAAACAATGGCATGAAAATGGAAAAATGATAGTAGAACGCAATTATTAAGTCTTTGCTTTTTTTTATGTTTAACACAATATAAAAAATTGAAATTTATTTAAGTTAACCCCCTAAGTGAAAAAAGTTTACAAATGCATGCCATTACAACTGAAATATTTATTGAAAAATGGAATATGTATCTTTAGACAAAGTAAAAGAGACACTTCAAAAGTACATCAATAATCCATTGTATGTATTTAAAAAATGCACGGATTCTGTCGTTGTATTGAAGAAATTAGAAGATACTATTACAAATGAATCAAGAAATGATGTCATTGATAAAGATTATGCAAAATTTAGGGGAAATAAATTTTATGTTGAAAAGATCATTCATCTGGCAACCTTAGAAGAAATGAAAGAGGTCTTAAACAATATTTATTCGGATAAGCGTATTAAATATGTTTTGGGGACTGTCATTGAAGAACCACAATTTAATACTAGTAAAAATGAAATATGTGTAGCTGGAATTCATTATTTTTTGACACTTGAACCAGCTTATTATAATGGTTCTGCTACTTTTTTATCGAATGACAAATACTTTGAATGGTTTGCTAATGGGAGTATAAAGGTTCGATCTAATTATTATAAGGGGCAAAAGGAGGGACTATATGAAGAATGGCATGAAAATGGAACAAAAAAAGTAATATGCACTTTCGTAAATGGTCGTAGAGATGGACTTTATGAACAATGGTATAAAAATGGAAAAAAATTTGTAAAATATGCTTATAAAGCTTGTAAACAGCATGGAAAATACGAACAATGGTATGATAATGGTCAAATAGAACGCGAGTGTAATCATATAGATGGCATACTTGATGGAACGTATCAAGAATGGCATACAGACGGACAAAAGAAACAAAAATGTACTTTTAAAAATGGTAAACTTGATGGAAAATATCGAGAATGGTATTATAATGAACAAAAGAAAATAAAATGTAATTATATAGACGATAAATTTGAAGGAAAATATGAAGAGTGGTATGAAAATGGACAAAAGAAAATAGAAAAAACTTATAAAAATAGGTTGTCTGATGGAAAACATGAAGAATGGTATGAAGATGGGCAAAAGAAAAAAACATGTAATTATATAGATGATAAATTTGAAGGAGCATATGAAGAGTGGCATGAAAATGGACAAAAGAAAATAGAAAAAACTTATAAAAATAGGTTGCCTGATGGAAAACATGAAGAATGGTATGAAGACGGACAAAAGAAAATGGAACATACGTATAAAAATAACCTATATGATGGAAAATATTATTTATGGCACAGGAATGGTCAAATGCAGTGCGAATACAATTATAAAGAGGGCGTAAATAATGGGATTTGGCAAGAATGGTATGAAAATGGACAAAAGAAAATGGAATGCACTTATACCAATGGAATGTCTGATGGAAAATATGAATATTGGTATAGCAATGGACAAAAAAAGACAGAAACACAAAATATTAAAGGTGTTTGTAATGGCAAATTTGAACATTGGCACAAAAATGGAAAAAAACATATAAATTGCAATTTTACAGAGGGAAAATATGATGGCAAATATGAAGAATGGTTTGATAATGGAGAAAAGTCTATAGAATGTAATTATAAAAATGGAATGCTTGATGGAAAATATAAGGAGTGGCATAAAAATAGAAAAACTTTTATAGAATGTAACTATCAAGAAGGAAAATATCATGGAAAATACAAAGAATGGTGTGAAAATGGACAAATAACCACATATTGTAATTACAAAGAAGGCAAATATGACGGCAAATATCGTGGATGGCATATGACAGGTAAAAGATGCATGTTTTGTGTTTATAAAGATGGCAAATATAATGGCAAATATGAAAGATGGTTAAAAGACGGTCAAAAAATAGTAGAATGTAATTATAAAAATGACAGACATGATGGCAAATATGAGAGTTGGTATGATAATAATCAGAAGAAGATAGATTGTTATTATAAAAATGGCAAACATGATGGACGTTATGAAGAATGGTATAAAGACGGACAAAGAAAAAAAACATGTGATTATAATGATGGAAAACTTGATGGTAAATATGAGGAGTTGCACAAAAATGGCAAATTGAAAAAGCTTTATAATTATAACAATGGACAGCGTGAGGGACATGCAGAGGAATGGTTTGAGAATGGACAAACACACAAAAAGTGTTGTTATAAAAAAAATAAACTTGATGGAATATATCAAAAATGGGATAAGTATGGTGGAATAACGTTATATTGTATCTACAAAGAGGGAAAATGTGTTGCATATGTTGCGTAATAATAACATATAGACATATCGGAAAATATTGAAAATGTATAGGAAAATATGAAAAATGGTATGAAGATGGAAAAAAAGAACTAGAATGTAATTATAAAGAGGGCAAGCTTGATGGAATGTATAGAGAGTGGCATAAAAATGGACAATTAAAACAGAGCTGCAATTATAAAAAAGGTGTTGAAGAAGGAAAATATGAACAATGGTATTACAATGGACAGATACATATAAAATGTATTTATGAAGAAAATAAAATTTCTGATTATGAAGAATGGTATGAGAATGGTGAAAAAAGAGTATAATTATTTTTTTAATTTGAAAAGACATTAATAACAAATAGAAGTTTAAAACAGGTAAAAGATCGACTGTTATTATGAAAATGGCAATATTAAAAATAATAATAAGATTATCATTTATGATGAATGAACTTTACATCATCATAAAAAAAGCTCGAAAAAATGATTTAGTGTATTCTTTTTTATCACCATTTGGAATGCCGATTGAAAACATAAATTCTGGTTTTGACAATTCATTTGGATTTAACTTTTTATTTTCTTGAGGAAATGACATGTTTTGCACATCATTTAAACTTGCCTTATAACGAACTCCTAATATCCATATCGCATCATCTAATAATTTATTTCGTGTTGTTACATATTCAGTTTTTGTTACAATGTCCATTTGTCTACAATAATGAGTTGTATAATCAGCAAGTGTTTTTAAATGTTCAATGAGAGTTCTTAAAATCAACATACAAAAGCCTAATGAATATATGACATACTTACTTCTTTTCTCTGTTATAACATCAAGAGAAATTAAAAAAGTAGAAAATGCAATTGCAAAAGGAATAATAACAGTTCTTATTACATTTGCCAGCCTAAAGTATGACGTTCTAGACAAACAATTAAAAATTAATTCATTTGCCATTTAAATGAACAAATGAAAGTTAAATCGTCAATTTATTTACATTTCAATTTTCATATATTTTTTAGTTTAGTATGTTTAAGGCCTTTATAAACTTTTTTATTGATTCTCACAGTACAAGAAAAAACATATTTTTTTATGCCTCCAACAAATACTTTATGAGTTGGTTTTACATCATTTGGATAATTGTCTGCCAGCCATTTTAAATATGCATTGTATAACATACTATTTGTAATATGCTTGTCTGATTTTTCTGTGTGTTTATCTAAAAAGATTTTATATTTATCAATTGGTTCTTCTTTTTTCTGTAATTTGTTATAATATTCCAATAACAATAAGAAAAAATCATTTTTACAATACTTATAAATTTTTTCTTCAGTTTCAATGTCTCTATTATTTTTTTCAGAGAAATATATCATTTTAAAATGATCTTTCATCGTGTATTTCATTATGAGAGAATCAAACGATTTTGAATTATTAAACAAATTGTAAATTATAAGTGGTTTCCTGTATATACCACTTCTTATTGCAGATTCAACTGTCATAAAATCAGTTGTATTTCGAAGTAAAATCTTGCCGACATTTATTTCTTTTTTATTAAAACTATCAGCAGTGTATAACCAATCGCCTTCTGGTATAACAGAATTTATCAATTTTAAGAATAGAGTATTTTTGATTAATGTTTTGCCAACAAAAATTGGATAGGGCATTATACAATTATAATTCATCAAGAGACATGAAAGATATGTTAATACATATTCTTTTACCTCTGGAACTGATAAAGTACTATTGATGAATTTCATAAAATCTTCTTTGTATTCTGAATAGGTATTTTTATATTCAAAATTATATCTTCTATGTAGTTTTAAGTTGTCGTTGTTCTGTAATTCATTAGATTCTGAATCGTATGTGCCATTTTTGAATTCAAATACAGGTATGTATAGTGGATTCTGCATATAATCAAATAAGAAATATTAATCTTAAGTAGAATGAAATTAAAATTAATTATTATTAAAAAGTTAATATGAAACATTATAATAAAAATAAATTTTTATTTTTTGCAGTAAAAAAGTATTTATAATACATAAATATGTCATTTGATCACTTTTTTAGTGATTTTTTTGATTTTATTTATTGATGCACAAAATTAACAATAAAACACGATTTTTAGAAAAAATTTTTTTGAATTCAATAAAATCTGGTAATTTTATTAGAATTTACAAAAAAAGTAAATTTTATAAAAAAAAGTGTATATGTAAATTTTACATTATTATAATATTTCGAATCTTCTTCCAACTACCTATATAAAGTATACATATATATTAATTTATAATTTTTAATTAAGATCCTTCTTTCAACTACCTATATAATATACATATATGTAAAAAATAAAATAAATTTTTTTGTTTCTTTTGCCAACTACTCATAATAAAAAATAAAAAGTTTTTATATGTATAAAAATAAAAAAGTATTTTTTGTTGCTTATGCCAACTACCCATAATAAAAAATAAAAAAGTATATATATGTAAAAAATTAAAAAGAAATTTTTTTATCTTTTGCCAACTACCCATAATAAAAATAAAAAGTATTTATATATGTTATATTAAAAAATAGTTTAGTTCCTTCTGCCACTACCTTTTTTGTAATATAAAAAGTATTTATATGTAGTAAAAAAATAACAAAATAAATAATATAAATACTTTTATATGTAAAAGTCAATATGAAAAAAATATAAAAATACAAAATCATATAATATTGTAGTTATATATCTTTTTATGGTTTAAAAAATAAAAAAAAGTAAATATGTAAAAAAAAAATAATATGTATTAATATTATATTTTTAGAGGATTAAATACTTTTTACAAAACAAACAAATAAAAAAGTAAATATATATGTAAAAAATACTATTTTTATTTCTTAACTTGTGTTCCTGCAATACAAAAAATATAATAATTCTAATAAAGATAATATAAAACATAAAATTATATTGAATATTAGAACCATCGTCCAACTACCTATAAAAGTATATATAAAACAGAAATTATATATTGTATTCAGTTTCTTTCATCCAACTACCTATATAATGTATTTATGTAAACCATATTTAAATTAAAAAATATTCGACTTTAGAGGCTATCTTCTAACTACCTATATAATGTACTTATGCAAACTATAATTAAAGTGAACTGTATTCAACTTTAGAACCATATTCCAACTACCTGAATAATGTATTTATGTAAAAAATATTTAAAATGTATTACAATCGACTTTATAACCTTTTTTCCAACTACCAACAATATTATTCATCACTCTCAATAAGTTTTATATTTTTTATTCCATTGCATACTTTCCCATTTATTTTTACACTTTTTTCTATATTCTTGTGTTTTCTTATACCACAAATGAATTCTTTATAATTAATAATTTTATCTGCAGGATATTTATCTTTTATCCATGTTTTAAATGCATTATAAAGTGTTGTATTTGCTATATGTGTTGTTGCTGGTTCAGTACATTCATTTAAAAAAGTTAGGTATTTATCAGTTTCTTCCTTATACATATTTGTCCATTTTAACACATTATTTGATGGTACCATCAAACCTCTTTTAAATTTATCATAATATTCGATTAATAAAAGAAAAAAATCATTTTTCCATAAAGGTATCCTTAATTGCAAATTTGGATTTAATTTTTTTTGATGTGGCAATACTGGATTATCTGTAAATTCAGTTGGAAAATGTACACATCTTAATCTTTTAGCGATTGCTTGATCCATTTCATCTATTTCTGGAATATCATTACATACTAAGAAACTTAAAAAATTTGGCTTAAACTTTATCATATCATTGCTTCTACATAATCTGACCATCTGTGTATCATTTCCAGTAATTGTTTTAATAAATCCACTGTTTAATTTACTCTTTTTTTCTGGTTCTGATGTAAATACAACACGTTTCGTTCTGAGATACACCAATGCAGGTTCTGGTGCATTTTCATCTGCTCTTTTACACGACATCATGTTTTGTTTGCCTGTACCATAATAATCATCACCAAATGTTATTTGAACTAAATCATTAAATTTACTTTTGCCGTTTCTGCCTTCGCCAGTAAGAATTGTAAATAGTTCAGTTGAATTTAATCCAGTCAAAGCAGACGATAGATATGTTAATAAATAATCACGATCGCTTTGTTCTGGAAGAATATCTATTAAGAAATTAAGCAATTCTTGTTTATGTTTCGAATAGGTTGGAACATAATCATATCCACATGTCAAACTTATCATGTCTTCAGGTTTTCCTTCTCGGAATTCCATTTTAGTTAAATCATAAACACCGTTTGTAAACGAAAACAAATAGGGTTTTGTGTCTAATGTCTCATAAAATTTAACATTTTTCATACGTGACACACATACATTTATAATATTGTTTATGGATGTATTTGATTCTAGTTTTTTATATATTTTTTTTATTTCTTTCACAGTCATTGTTTTATCATTTTTTGATATGTTTGAATTATTCACATAAGTAATTATTGTTTTGTAATATGTTGGTAGTTCATCCATAATAAATAATGGCAATCTTTCACTTCTTTGCCATCGATGATCTATAAATTCATACCAATATTCTCCTTTGTCAGTTGTTGTATAATTAAATTTATTTTTGCATAGATGACATACGACAATAGCTAGTTTTACATCAGTTGCATTTAAACTTTCTAACATCAATTTATTTAATGTTAAATCTTGAAATATAACTGCATCTTGATCAATAATAATTTTTTCGAAGTTAATGTCATTTTGATCATCACCAATTGTAATATTGTAATTATTCACAGTGAACAGAGAATTTATATTGTTATTATTTACAGTAATGATATCATTTACAGGAAATTCTTTGCCTCTACATTCAGCTGCATAACATTTTAACACAAACTGTCTGAATCTATTAATTTCGCAATATAAAGATTGTTTAGCATGCGTTCCCTGCTTAATTGGACAATACTTATCATACAGATCAATATGATGCATGTTTTTATTGACAACTATTCTGTCAATCTTCATTTCATTGTCTGGAAAATGTTCTTTGTTGTCGTTGATTATTTTCTTTATATTTAATTTCTTTGTTATTTCTTCAAATTTTTCTGGATTGTCTTGTTTTAACATATGTAATAGAGTTCCTATTTTTAATCCCTTTGTTAATTTTTTGAATGTTTTCCATTTTTTATCACATTCACCATCTTTATACTTTTTACTTTTTTTGCTGAAGTTTGTCCACACATTTAGCAATTCATTGTTATTAGAGTGATTTTTTAAGATTTGTCCAATTTCGATCCAATCTTTGTAATCATCAGCGCGATTATCGTTTAATGCCATTGTTATTTCGCTAAAATCGTCATTTGTAAAAAAATTACCAATATTGTTTTCTTCTTCGACAACGTCATCTATTTCATCCTCTTTTTGTTTTTCTTCAATATGTTTTTTTACTAATACAATTTCTTTTGTTACAAAACTACACATTTCAATAGATTTGCTGTTTTTAGGAATATATTCTGGAATAAAATCTTTAATTTTGCCTTTTTTAATTATGTGTTCCGTGTTTTTAACAGATTCTTTTTTTTGATTTGGCAGTCTAAACCAATGATTTGAATAAATTGTAACATCAATTACTTTTACAGTTGTGTCTTTTTCATTTTTGTAAATAAACTGTTTTTTGTTCATATTTAAAAAGTTTTCATGTATCTCTTTTAACTTTTTGCAGCTGCAGTGCAGTGATGGAATTGAATAATGATATGAGCCATGTTTTGACTTATTTTCTGTGTAAGATACTTCATTTGTATTTACTTTTATACAATAATTTTCGTTTAAAAAATCACATAAAAGTTCAATAAAATCATTCGCATTACCATCTTTAAATCCATCACAGTCACCAAAGAATGTATAATCTTTTTTTGGGTTTATTCGAATATGATATCCATTATCTTTTTCAAGTAATTTTTCTAATTCCTTGATATCATACTCTTCAAATGAATCTTCAATAAACTTATTTGTTTTTCCTTTATAGGAATCTATTTTCCAGACTTTGTATTTCATAATACTAAAATTATAAAATATTGTTTAAGTAATTAATAAATAAAAATTGAAATTGCATTACAATGACATTTAATGCTTAATTCATTATCGGTTATACAAATGGAAACTCTAGAGTATTTACGTATAATATTTAACAAGTATCTAGATAATCCATTATATGTATTCAAGAAATGCAAGGATTCAATTGTCGTATTAAAAAAATTAGAAGACACTATCACAAATGAGTCAAGGAGCAGTGTTGTTGACAAAAATTATGCGCAATTTAGAGGAAATAAATTTTATGTTGAAATGATCATTGATATTACACTCTTGCAAGAAAAATATGAAGCAGCCAATTGTATTTGGAGATGCAAAACTATTAAATATGTGCGTGGAACTATTGTCGAAGAAAAAGATTTTGACACTGATTTAGAGAACATACTTGCAGAGGGCATTCATTATTTTTTGACATTTGAACCGGCATATTATTGTCATATTGGGAAAACAAATGGTTTATATAAAGGATGGTATCGAAACGGGCAAAAAAATTATGTATGTGTCTACAAAAATGGACTACTTGATGGATTATATGAAGACTGGCATGAAAATGGAACAAAACGTTATGAATGTAATTACGAAAATGGAGAATGTCATGGGAAATTTGAGGAATGGGATGAAAACAATCAGAAGATCAGTGAATGTACTTACGAAAAAGGAAAATATCATGGAAAATATGAAGAATGGTATAAAAATGGGAATAAAAAGATTCAGTGTAATTATGACAGAGATATATATGATGGATTATATGAGGAATGGTTTGAAGATGGTAAAAAAAAACGAGAACAACATTTTGAAAAAGGAAAAAAGGTTGGGATAGGCAAAGAGTGGAATGAAGATGGAAATGCAGAATACATATGTGATTGTAATTTAGATAATATTAAATGTATATTAAGTGATTATGAAAAAAATCAGTCTTATGTATTTAAGAAATGTAAAGACTCAATTGTTGTATTAATGAAATTAGATGACACTATCACAAATGAATCAAGAAGTAATGTCATTGATAAAAATTATGCAAATTTTAGAGGCAACAAGTTTTATGTTGTGAAGATTATTAATTTGAGAAATTTAAAAGAAATAAATGAAATAACAAATTGTGTTTTTAAAGGCAAAATTATTACATATACACGCGGAACCATTATTGAAGAAAAGGAATTTAATACTGATTTAAATAAAGTATGTGTAGAAGGAATACATTACTTTTTAACAATCGAACCTGCCTATTATATGAACAAAGCAAAGAAAGGGATTATTAAAGAATGGTATGAAAGCGGACAATTGAGATTAAAATATAATTATGAAAATGGAAGACTTGATGGACTTGCTGAAGAATGGTATGAAAATGGACAAAAACTAGCGGAATATTATTTTAAATATGGAAAATTTAATGGCATGTGCAGAAGATGGTATGATAATGGACAAATTATGAATAAATTTAATTATTTAAATTACTGTATTGATGGACAACGTGAAGAATGGCATGAAAACGGAGAAAAAAAGTTAGAATTCAATCACAAAAATGGAAATCTTCATGGCAAACAAGAAAAATGGTATGATAATAAGCAAAAGAAACTATGTGCTGTTTACACAGATGGTAAGGCAAATGGAAAATATGAAGAATGGTTCAAAAATGGCAATAAGAAGATAGTATGTAATTATATTAATGGAAACCTTGACGGAACACATGAAGAATGGTATGAAAGTGGAACAAAAATGATAGAATGTAGTTATAAAAATGGCAGACTTGAGGGAACATATCAAAAATGGCATGAAAATGAATGTAAAATGGTAGAATGTATTTTTATAAAAGGCGAATATGATGGCAAATGCAAAAAATGGTATGAAAATGGGGAAAAGAAAAAAGAATGTGAGTATAAAAATGGAAAACGCATTGGCTTGTATCAAAAATGGCATGAGAATGGAAAAAGGAAAATAGAATATATGTATGATGATAGTGGTGATTTGGTATGGATGTTAAATTATGCACAGTGTCTCGATATATATTAAAAAATTGAAAATAAAATATCATCATATATTTCTTTATTATTGATTATAAAAAATGCCAACTTTAGAAGAAGTTCAAGAAGTATTAAAAGAATATACAAAAAATCCATCATTCGTATTCAAGAAATGTCAAAACTCAATTGTTGTATTAAAGAAATTAGAAGATACAATTACAAATGAATTAAGGTCTGTTGCTAACAAAAAATATGCGAAGTTTAGGGGAAACAAGTTTTATGTTGAAAAGATAATTGACTTGATAACTTTAGAAGATAAAATACAGACAAACAATAGTATTCATGAAGATAAAAGTATTACATATATTGTCGGTAACATCATTGAGGAAAAAGAATATGATACTAAATTAGACAGAGTATATGGAAAAGGAATTCATTATTTTTTGATACTTGAACGTGCATATTATTACTATATTGACATTAGTAATTACAATGGAAAATATAGTGACTGGGATGAGGATGGCCAAAATAGAGAAATGATTAATTATAAAGATGGCAAACGTAATGGAAAATGTGTATTATGGCGTGAAGATGGACAAAAGTATAAAGAATGTGATTACAAAGAAGATATATATCATGGCAAATATGAAGAATGGTACACAAATGGAATCAAAAGACTGGATTGTAATTATAAAGAAGGCAAACTTGATGGGAAATATGAAGAATGGTATTTTACTGGCAAAAAGAAAAAAGAATGTAACTACAAAGAAGATGTGTACGATGGAAAATATGAAGAATGGTATGACAATGGAAAAAGTAAATTGATATGTTTCTACAAAAATGATAAATATGATGGTAAATACCAAGAGTTTTATAAAAATGGATCTATGAAATTAATTTGTCATTATGAAAATGGGAAACGTGGCAGGCGTTTTGAAAGAGGATTTGAAAACGGCGAAAAGAGAGTAGAATCAGATGGTTCTGATTGTGATTAAAAATTGAAATTGCTCAAATATATTTATTTGTCAATATACCCTATACAAAAATGCATACTTTAGAAGAAGTTCAAGAAGTGTTAAAAGAATATACAAATAATGGATTATTCGTATTCAAGAAATGTAGAGATTCAATTGTTGTATTGAAGAAACTAGAAGATACAATTACAAATGAATCAAGAAGCAACGTTGTTGACAAAAACTATGCAAAATTTCGTGGCAATAAATTTTATGTAGAAAGGATTATCAACTTGAAAACTTTAGAAGAAATGAAAGAAGACACTAATTGTATTCAAAGTAGGAAAATTATAACATATGTTTCTGGAACCATTATTGAAGAACCAGAATTTGAATATAAATTAGATGAAGCATGTGCAAAAGGAATTCATTATTTTTTAACATTAGAACCAGCCTATTATTTTATGAATATAAGGCCGGCAAACGGCAAATATAAAGTATGGCATGGGAATGGACAAAAGATTCAGGAATGTAACTATAAAAATGGCAGTCTTGATGGAAAATGTGAAGAATGGTATGACAATGGACAAAAGCACAAAGAATATAATTATAAAGAAGGAAAACTCGATGGTAAATATGAAGAATGGTATGATAATGGACAAAAGAAAATAGAAAATCATACAGACGGAAAATGTGAAGAATGGTATAAAAATGGCCAAAAGAAAGTGGAATTTAATTGTAAAAATGGCAAAGTTGATGGCATATATAAATTGTGGAACTGGGGCGAACAAATCGCAATAGAAATTTATTTTAAAGATGGCAAACTTGATGGAAAAAATGAAGCATGACTTGAAAATGGACAAAAAAAGTGGAATGTAATCATAAAAATGGCAAATTTGTTAAAAAATATTAATTAATCATATGATACTTTTATTTAAGAACAAAAAAGCAACAGATTATCAAAGTTATATATAACCATATTTTCTATGGGAAATGAGTGATATACAAAGAGAAAAAATAAAATTTTTCCCAGTGGAAATTTTATCATTTTTTATTTATTATTTCGCAGGAAGGCGAAATAATAAATAAAAATTGAAACGCCATAAACACGAATAATAAAACATTTACGTTTTATTATTCATGTTTTGGCATTAGAATTTTTCTCTATATATTAACTTATTTCCTGTAGGAAATAAGTTAATATATAGAGAAAAATTGAAACTAAAAATTTTAATAACATATGTCACTAATTATGTCATTAAATGATCACTTTAGATGAATATAAGAAGTTAATGTTCGTAAACAAGGGAGAATGGAAACCGAGTGATAAAACAAAATGGAAAGAAATAACAGTAGGAAGTGATAAATTATACACATGTGATATTGACAATTATGAATTAAAGTCGACAAAAGAACTTGTGAAAAATATGCAAAAATGCAATGAATTTGAAGAGAAAACTGATGAGAATTATAGGAAATATTATGTTGAAAATTATGACACAAAGCCAATATATAAAGTATTGAAGTATACAGATGGTAAAAATGAATTTGTTTCATATACCAAATACAGCATTGGCATACAATTTAAAACTAATATTAAAAATGAATTAAAAAAAACAGATAATCAAAAATTTGATCCAGAAAAAGTAGAATGTAAATTGCTTGGATGTTACAGATCTGAAAAGTTTGGAGAAATTCCAACAAAGACCATGAATGAATTAAAAAAAATGCATGGAGGAACTGGCGATAAAAAATCAAGTAAAGAATCAACAAAGCCAGAAACAAAGATAAGTATAAAAGTAACAATTGATGATTTTGAAAAAGAATTAGAAAAATATTATGATGTTGCAAAAAGGACAATGTATAGAATATATGAATTTACAAATGATAAAAAAGAAAAATTTTATTATGGGTCATATAAAAAAATAAAGGCAAATGATGCACGAAAAGAATGTAATTTGTCAAAGGATTATAAGATGGATTTAAAAATAGAACAGGATGTATTTTGTGACTATCAAGCACAATTATTGGTAGATAAATTTATATTTGATAATGAATGTGCTAACAAAGGACAATATACTTTTTTCAATCCAAATTTTGATAAAGAACAAATGGAAAGATTTGTTTTTTGCATGGTACAAATTAAAAAAATTGAGGATATTGATTTTAAATTAGATTTGAAGAAATGGAATGTAGTTTATATTGATTTTGATGATGCAGTTTATTTTATGAAGATTTATGCAGATGATTTGGACAATAGCTTAATAAAATTATATCAAGAAATAATTCTGTATTCTGACAATATATTGAAAGACAAATTAAAAGAAGTTGAAAAATTAAAACTTGTACTTGTCAAATCAGACATTGATAAAAAGGACATTGATATTTGTTATAATTACTGTATGATAAAATGGCATTTAAAACCAATATTGAACACAATACAGCAAAAGTCACAAAATATTGATGCTAACAAAATAAAAAAAAATGTAATGGGGGCTTTAATTGGAATAACGAGAAAAGTTTAATTTGAATGCATTTTATTTATGATATTTGTTAAAGTTATCATATTTAAAATTGATTTTGTTTATTGTTGTAAATATATTTATAGTTATTATCATATAAAAAATGACAATAACTACTAAAGAACAATTGAGGGATCATATTCATACAATTCATGATTTTTTACGGAATTGTGGTGCTGGATATGGAATGACGGCGATGAAAATATTTATGATTTTTTATGGACTCAAAATCATTGAACCAATCATTGATAAAACACCATTGGATCCAAAGACCTGTAGATTTTCTGAAATCATCAAGAATGCTAATAAAAAATATAAAGAGAAGGACAATCCTGTGTCTAATTTCATAGATAGAGATATATTAGATGATATTACGAAGATTGAATGTCAGACGAACAAATACAATTTGGCTTTTTACATGTATCATCAAATACCAAAAAATTTGAGAGATGATATATGGATACAAGTTATAAATTATATTGATGAAATTCCAACTAAAAAAAATAAAACAGGTGGAAAGATTGATGAGAAATTTGATGTTGATTTAAGTGGAAAGGTTTATGAATATTTTATTGGCAGGGATGTAACGGCTATTAGTGAATTAGGAGCATATTTTACAGATAGACATGTTACTGGATATGTTATGAATAAAATAAAACCGATATTGAAAGAAGGACATGTAAGAAAAATGATAGATCCGTTTGGTGGATCAGGTGGATTTACATTGGGATATACGCAATATTTAATTAATAAATATGGTGATAAAATAAATTGGAAGAATGATATTAAACAAATTTATCATTTTGATATGAATGAAGATGTTATTAAAATTGCTGGAATTGAAATGTTTGGATTGACAGAACAGTTGCCAAACAGAGATACACAATTTAAAATAACAAATACATTTAAATATGAATTCGATGAGAAATATGATTATATTTTCACAAATCCGCCATATGGTGGTGATAAAAATAAAAGAAGTGCAGAAACAATCAAAAATGAAAAAATAATGGCATATATAAATAAAGATTTGATAGATATTAATAAAAAATTAAAAGATGAGCCAAAAAATAAGACATTATTAAAAAAACAAAAAAATAGAGAAGAACAAATAGAAAAAATTAAAAAAAATATTGCAAAGGATAAAAAAAATCAAGATTTAAAAAAAGTAAATGCAAATACTTGTTCTAAACTGATAAAAAAATATATTAAGGATAATGATTTGAAAAATTGCAATGATAAAGAATCATGTAGTTTAGTTTTATTAATGACAATACTTAATAAAAATGGAGTTTGTGCAGGAGTGTTAAAGGAGGGAGTTTTTTTTGATAAGAAATATGGATCAATTAGAAAATGTTTGATAGAAAACTTTAATGTAAAATATGTAATATCTGTTCCACAAGATCAATTTGAGAATACATCAACAAAAACATCGATTGTTGTTTTTGAAAATACAAATGAAAAAACTAAAGAAATAATATTTTACAATTTAATAGTTCAAACAGAACAAGATGACATATTTGAAGAAATTGGCGATGAAATACAACTAGTAAAATCTAAAGGTGATATTATTGATGTGACAGACAGAGAGATATGTAGATGTGATGTTGATGACATAACAGATGATTATTCATTAAATTATAAGAATTATTTGAAAAACGATATTAAAGTGAACAAGGATTTTAAACTAGTTAAGTTGGCAGACAAAATGAAAATATTGCTAAATACAAAACACAATAAAAGTATGGGACAAACGAATGGAAAATATCGATTTTATTCCAGTTCCCAAAATACTTTATTATATACTGACACATATGAAATCGAAAATTTGAGTTTGATTATTGGCAATGGTGGCAAATTTAATATACATGTTGATAAAAAATTTACACCGTCAAAACATGTATCTGTATTACAATTTAATAATGAGTTTGACACGTGGTATACTTATTATTATTTAAAAAATAATTCATCTGTTATGGAAAGTCAATATGATGGATCTACCATTGGTTGGTTAAATAAAACAAAAATTTCAAATACACAGATACCATATCCAAACGACGTGACAATGAAAAAGCTACAACCAGTATTGACAAAATTAATGAAATTACATGGAGAATTACAAAAGTCGTCAGATGTAATTGCACAAAAAGAAAAAAATATTTGTTCTTTGATAAAAAAACTGACTGATGAGGGTAAAAAAGGAGTAGAATATAATGAATACAAATTAGGAGAAGTATGTAAATTTCAAGATGGATATGATTTTTATAGAGATGAAATGGACAGGGACAAAGTGTATAAAAAAAATATTAATTACCCTTTGTTAAAAATTGGTGATGACATTATAAATGACTATGTTCTTATCAATGAAAAATTTAAAAAATACATTGTAAAAAAAGGAGACTTTGTCATGGGCACAAAAGGTTCGTGTGGCAATATTCGTGTAGTAGATATTGACATTGGATATCATAAGCATGGCTTATTAAAGGTTACTGACATAAAAGAACAAATTATTTCTAAAAGTCATCTTTTTTTTGTAATATTATTAACATTTGATACAGAATTCATTAAGAATAATACTAATGAAAGTGTTTTGTCAAATATGAAAAAAGAGAATATTGTTAATGCCAAAATAAAAATATTAACGCCGGAAATCGTCAAAAAAAAATTACAACCACTATTTGATGAAGTTGATGAGATGAAAAGTAATTTAGAAACCAATAAAAAAGAGCATTCCGAATTATCAATAAAATTTATGAAAATGATTGATCCAAATTATAATAGTGGTAACACCGAAAAAATAATAAATAGCGATGAATCAGAATTAGATAGCGAATCGTCTGAGACTTCTGAAGAGAAACAACAAAAAATTAAAACTACATATAAAAATCAAGAGTCATCAGATGACTCTGAAGACGACGAACCTAAGACAAAGAAGATTAAAATAAAGAAGAATAAAAAAACATGATAATATTAAGGAAAATTTTATTTATTATTTTATTTAAAGATATGTTTATTATTTATCATTATGTCTAAAAAGGAAAAGTGTGATAAAATCGAAGAAAACGTCCTTGCAAAGGGCAATAAAACTATAAAACAAATTGCCCATCTGGCCGACATCCATATTATGAAAGAAGAAAGACACGATGAGTACAGAAAAGTTTTCAAAAATTTATATGATAGTTTGTCTGAAACATTAGAGAAAGATGTTTCAGTGATAGTTATTTGTGGTGATATAATACATGATAAAAATTATATAACTTCGCAATCATTACGTATATTAATTGAATTTATGAAGGGACTTACAAATATAGCAGATGTGATTGTAATTCCCGGAAACCATGATGTTGTTATTACAAATCCTGACAAAAACACCATAGCATCTTTGTTAGAGACGGACGTATTGAAAACAAAGAACAAATTATATTATTTTGATGAACAGGGATATTATGCATACTATAATATTTTATTTGGTTATACTGATATGATTTCTGATACAGTTTTGAGTGGCAATATTAAAACAGATAAGATAAAAATAGCACTTTATCACGGTACAATTTCTGGATCAAAAGTGACAAATGAAAATGGAGAATATGTATTTACATCTGAAACAAATAATAGATTGTTTTCATTGAAGAGTTTTGAAGGATATGATTATGGCCTATTTGGAGACATTCATAAGAGACAATTTTTAGATAAAAATAAAAAATTTGCGTACAGTGGTAGTTTGATTCAACAAAATCAGTCAGAAGAAATTTCTAAAGGATATTTGTTATGGGATTTAGTCAAGTCAAAAGCTGAATTTAAACATGTTGAAAATGAACATGGTATTTTAAAAATCACAATTGACAAAGATGGTGAAACAACATATGATAAAAGTAAAAAACTGAAATATGCAGACGTTATTGTGCAAGTAAAAAGCACCAATCCGAATGACATAAAAAAAGTATATAAAGAACTTGAATCAAAAAATATAGTAATAACATCAAAACGTGTATGGGATAATTCTCAAGTATCTAATTTTAATACAAAAATAACAATAGATGGGAAAACACAAGATTTATCATTTTTTAAAGACAAGAAAGATTTTAACAATGTGATACTAAGTAAATTGAAAACAATGAAAATTACAAAAGAACAATCACAGAGGTTAGCAAAAAGATTTTTAAAAATAATTGATGAAATTGACATTGATAAATCTGAATGTAAACAAATAAAATTAATTAAGTTGAGTTTTGATAATTTTATGATATATGGTGAAAATAATGTAATAAACTTTTCTTCTTTTAATTTCAATAATGTTTTTGGAGTGTATGGAAATAACGGCAATGGTAAGAGTACTTTAGTTGATGTATTAATGTTTGCATTGTATGGAATAACCATGAGAGGCTGTTTTTTTGATTTGATTAATAGAGATAAGAAAAGCTGTAAAACATCTATTGAATTGTCTGTTAATGGTGTTAAATATAAAATTGAGAGAAGTATTACAAGAAATTCATTAAAATTATTTTCATTAGAAAATAAAATTGACGAAGATACTGATTTAAATGATGATACTGAAGAAGATAAAAATAAAAAAACAAAAAAAACTAAGAATGATACATTTTCAGCAAAACAAACATTAAAAATATTCAAAGAAGGGGCGCTGTATAATACTGGTTCAAAAGCAAATAATGAAGAATATATAAGGACTACATTTGGTGATTATAATGATCTTTTAAGGACATCAATATTTGCACAAGGACAATATACAAATTTTTTTGATATGAGCGACAAAGAGAAAATAGATTTTTTGACAAGATTATCACGTGTTGGAGAATTTGAAAAAATAAAGAAAGAGGTGTTAAGACAACATAGAACTATTACAAATGAAAAAGCAAAAATACAAAATAACATTGTTGATGATTTTAAGCATTATGGAAATAATTATGACAACATAGTTACTGCTATAAAAACTAAATATGATGAGACTGAAAAACAAATAAAAGTATGTAAGACGAAATTGACTGAAGAAAATAAGAAAAAAGATCAAGTGAATAAAAAAATAATTGAGCTGACAACTACTATTAATAATAAGAAGGATGATAGTATTGATTTTGATGAAGATGAATATGATAAATTATGCGAAGAACTTGCCGATAATGAAATTAAAATTAATAAAATAAAAACAGACATAACAAAAACAAAAAATGAATTAAAATTAAAGGAAACAAAATTAAAAAAATATAAAGATATTGATACTATTTATGAAAAATTTAAAAAACAAAATACAAAAAAAATAAATGAATTAAAGAAACTCATTGATGAGAAGAAAAAGAAAATTATGGAATGCGAACTTAATTATGATAGTGATATTGACATTGAAGATGTCAAGAATGACATAATTCAATATGAGGAAGAAATATCAACTTTGCGGAAGAAGAATAAAGATTTGGAAATAGAATTAGATAATATGATAAAAAAGTCTAATGTGAAAAAAGATCTGAACCTTGAAGATTTTTGTAAAAAGAAAGAAGAATATGACAAATATACCGAACAGCTAAAAGTTTTTGAAAAAGAACTATCGGAATTGACATCAAAATTAGACACATTAAAAAATTATGAATATGATAAAAAATGTAAATTTTGTATGAAAAATAACATGACTGTACAGAAAATATATTTTGAGACTGAAATCAAAAAAATAACAATTGAAATGACTACAATAAAAAATAAAATTAAAACACTTGATACTTATTTTAAAAAGAATAAAGCTTTGTCACAGAAATATGAAAACAGTAAGGAGGATGAATCTAATATTAACATCGACATGAAAATGAAGCTTTTGGAAAAAGATATTGAAGTTAATAAACAAAAAATTTCAGCATTAGAAATTAAATTAGACGAAAGTAAAAAAATTGTTGGAAGTCATTCAAAATTTATGCAGAAGAATGTCATTGAAGATGAATTAGAAAAGTTGAATGATGATTTGATTGATTTAGAAGATATTAAATGTGAACAATATGAAGAATATACTGAACTTATGTCTGAAATTCAAAGTTATAAGAATGATTTAAATCAATATGAAAATGACAAAAAAAATCTAGAACGTGCAATATCTGTATGTGAAAAAAATAAGCAGTATTCAGAAAAGCAAAAGAAATTATATGAAAAAAATAAAAAAGAAATAGTTGAACTGAAGAAAAACAAAGAATTGCTTAAGACAAAACAAGAAGAATTAGATGAAATTATGGATGAAATAAAAGATTTAGAAGAAGAATTAGAAACACATAATGAAACATTTGACAAATTAAAAGAAGATAAAGCAGTATGCGAAAATACGAATAAGCAGCATCAAGAAACATGTGATGCTTATGATGATTTACTTTTAATGAAGAAGTTTGTTGAAGAAAATGATTTTATTGGTGACATAATTAAAAATAACATTATGCCTCAGTTGCTTGCAAAAGTAAATGAATTACTTAGTTTATTTGGAGATATTAAGGTATCTGTTTTGTATATTGATAATAAAATATATCTTCAGACAAATGACAAAGTTAATGCTACAATGAATGGCGGATTTTATACGAAGTTGTATAATATTTTATTTAGAATTGGATGTTCGCAAATTAATGGATTTGTCAGAACGAATTTCATTATTTGCGATGAATTATTTGATAGTGCTGATGCAAAAAATATTGACAACATGAAAAAAATAATTAGTTATCTTAAGATGAAATATGATTGGATTATAATTATATCACATGATCAAAATATTAAGAGTATGTATGACAAATCTTTATCGATAGTTTCAAATGTTAATGGAACAAAAAAACTTGTGTTGTAAAAATTTATTTATTAGTTTATGCTAATACATAAATTTTAGAATTTGTTTTATTCATGACTGCAAAAGTATTGATGTTAATTATTACTCTAGTAGTATCTGTTTTATTATATGGGCGGTGTAAGCCGCCCATTGTGCATCGTTTCGCATGCGAAACATGCACTAACTGTAAAAATGCAAATACTAAAATCAATATTACTGATGTTAATATTTATTAAAGTTGTCTTAATTATTAACTTTAGTAATGTCTGTCTTATCATATGGGCGGCGTAAGCCGCCCATTGTGCATCGTTTCGCTTGCGAAACATGCACTAACCGTAAAAATGCAAATACTAAAATCAATATTACTGATGTTAATATTTATTAAAGTTGTCTTAATTATTACTTTAGTAATGTCTGTTTTATTATATGGGCGC
>Ga0214923_10001710_pt1 | contig 30571 bp, 31 predicted proteins | sample LL1510_MetaG_FD_177993 | JGI IMG/M metagenome (GOLD analysis project Ga0214923, IMG submission 177993) | Freshwater microbial communities from Lake Lanier, Atlanta, Georgia, United States - LL-1510 | ecosystem: Environmental > Aquatic > Freshwater > Lake | place: USA: Georgia | collected...
ACGCTTGGCCACTTGTCCTACAAGTCGTTCCCCATCTTTTGAAAATGCCACAATCGACGGAGTCGTTCGATTTCCTTCCGCGTTGGCAATGACCGACGTTTCACTCCCCTCTAATACAGCCACACATGAGTTTGTTGTCCCTAAATCTATTCCTATAACTTTTGACATCTGTTTATTCCTTTCGATCCTAAATCTTTATTACTTTGCTACAACTACCATTGCCGGGCGAATGACTCGATCGTGCAATAGATAGCCTTTTTGAAATTCTTTGACAACAGTTCCAGGGGCGACTTCGGCCACTACCTCTTCCGACACGGCCATGTGTTTACCCGTATCGAATGCAGTACTAATGGAGTCGAAGTGATTAACTCCTAGCTTTTCGAGAGTCGTGACAAGCTGCTTGTGAATTAATTGCAAACCGTTTCGAAGCGCGTCCAAATCGGCCGAGTTAGAGGTTTCAAGGGCTCGTTCCAAACTATCCGCAACAGTTAGAAATTCGGTGACGACTTTTTCAGACGCGTACTGTCTAAAATTATCGACTTCAGCTTCTTTACGTTTTCGAAAATTTTCTAAGTCGGCCCGGGCTCGCAGCGCCCGTTCTTTTTCGTCTGACAATTGATTCTTTAATAGAAGAATTTCAGCGTCTTTGTCACCAATTGTGGCATCAATATTACCGACTTCCTCCACACAATCAGCCACTATGTTTTCTTTTATTTCTTCATCCACGATGTTCTCCTAAGAATGACTATTAAGATATTCACTAACACGATTTGAAATCGACTCGACAATGGGAATCACCCGATGGTAATCCATGCGACGCGGCCCCAATACTCCAATGACACCGGCTGGGGATGCATCCACCGAAAATGGCGATACAACCAAGCTTGTGTCTTTTAATTGGTCGATGGGTTGCTCCTCGCCTATTAATACCGTAGCGTTTTTATGAGCCAGGAATTCAGTCATAACCGACACCATGGCCTTGGTCTCTTCAAGGACCGACAAGACTTTTTGAGTGAGTTCGAGATCTCTAAATTCAGGCAAACGAATCATATTCGAAAAGCCTTTGGACAACATCCGCCCAGAGCCAGCGTTATGCCGCTTGAGTTGGGTTATTTCCGACGTAACCTTAAATAATATATCTCGATAATTGGGCAGGTCCGCCGCCAACTCACTGACCATCTCCGGATCAAGAACTGTGGTCGGTCGACCACTCAATTTATCGGTCAGAAGCTTTGAAATTCGATTCAAATCATCTTGATTGACCTTATCTTGAATACGCACTAAAAATTCCTGATTAACCCCTAGACTATTCATCAGAACTACCAACACCACGTCTATTTCAACTAAGATTAAATGAGCTAATTTTAATGTATCTCTATAAACATCCGGGAGAACCACGATAGTTGTGTAGTCGACTAACCCGCCCATAAGCTCGGTGACTTGACTTAAAATGGACCGAACATCCCGCCCCACCCATTGGATCCCCTCCATGCGATCCACTGTTTCCGACTGTAGCGGAGAATTCAGGCCTAATTGATCGACGTAGGCACGATAACCTTTGTCGGTTGGAATTCTACCCGAGGACAAATGTACCTGAGTGAGAAATCCGTCTCTCTCCAATTCTCCCAAATCGTTTCGGATAGTAGCCGGGCTAACATCAAGCCCAGACGTCTCCGAAATCCACTTAGAACCGACGGGAACACCCGACTGAATGTAGCCGCGAATCATGTGATTCAAAACATGTTGTTTGCGGTGATTAATTTCTTGCTCTGACTTACTTCGTACCATAACTAATTCCGGTTCCTCTAATTAAGTTAGCACTCTAATGGTTCGAGTGCTAGAATAGTCCCCTACACCGAAAGATGTCAACTTCAATTTGACTCTACCCGACGACGATCGTATAAACAGCACTATGAAATTAACTCAGCAGACTCGGGAATTTATTACTCTCTACTTGGTCGTTGCTACGGAGCTGATTGGATTCGGGCTGATTGTTCCCATACTGCCCCAAATTGCTTATCAGTACAATCAAGGCCGTTTTATGATGGGCGCACTGTTAGCCGCCTACTCGTTGGCCCAATTTATTGCCGCACCATTTCTTGGAGCATTGTCAGATCGGATCGGACGAAAGCCAGTTCTAGTCGTAAGTAAGTTGGGATCCCTCGTTGCGTACGTCGTTCTCGCCCTATCACACTCGTACTGGATGATTTTTATATCGCGTATCCTGGATGGCTTCACCGGCGGAAACATCTCCACGGCACGAGCCTATGCGGCGGATATCACCACCGAAACTGATCGACCGAAGGGAATGGCGGTCATCGGAATAGCATTTGGCACTGGCTTCATTTTAGGGCCCGCTTTAGGAGGCCTTCTATACAGAAGCGGTGGCAACGGACACCATTTAGCGGCCATGGTCGCTGGCGCAATGTCGTTGATAGCGATGGTCTTAACGATTTTTATACTTAAAGAGCCCGCGCACAGGACCTACCGTCGATCCAGGCCCAGTATTTGGCCCGTTCTGAAAAGCCCGGCAATTTTAACCATTTGTTTAGCACAGGTGGGTTATATGATTTTATTTTCGGCATTTGAAAGCACCTTTTCCATTTACACATTTGAGACATTCCACTTCACCACCCAAAACAACAGTATCCTATTCCTTTACATCGGTCTTCTCGGATTAGTCATTCAAGGATCAATCGCCCGGCGGGCTCCGAAACGCCTAGAGCGAGTTCTCATAGCGGGTATCGCTTGTGTCGCCCTGGGGTATTTGGCATTACATTTTTCCAGTACCGTGGCGTTATTGATGGGCTCATTATCGATACTTTGTGTCGGCGTATCGATAGTGAATTCATATTTACCATCACTTGTAACTACTTATTCTGATGAAGCCAATAGAGGCGCGGTCATAGGAGTCTATGAGGGTATTGGGAGCTTAAGTCGTATTCTAGGGCCAATTATCGGGTTCACAACACTACTAAATCCAGTTGACGGCGGATTTATTTATTTCTCGATCATACTCGCGATCATTGCAATGGGATTCACCGTTGTCTTCTCAGGGCGTGTTTTAGATCATGCGACGTAGGGGCACCCTAGACCAGCCGATCACCTTTAGTGGGGTTGGCATTCATTCCGGTCAAAACTGTACACTTACAATTTCACCCGCAGAAGTCTACACAGGAATCGTATTTCGGCGTCGAATGAATTCGGCTGATTACGATATTCCCGCATCCGTCTATTTCTCACGACATCAGAACAGAGCCACTCGTTTAGAGAGCAACGATGCCAAAGTGATGACACCGGAGCATCTTCTAGCTGCGTTATTTGGAACCGGCATTACCGACGCAATTATCGGATTAGACTCTGATGAAGTACCCATTCTCGACGGATCATCGGCTCAATACTGCGACAGTATCATTGCGGCTGGTCACACACCATTCGACGTAGTTTATTCGCAAACCGTTGTAAAAACACCACAAATTGTCAGCCGTGGTGACTCATCGGTTTTAGCCCTACCATGTGACGACTTAGCGTTTTCAATGATACTCACTTACGATAATTTCATCGGGACACAGTCGGTAACGTGGACATTCGACACCACGAGTTTCACCACGGAAATTGCACCAGCTAGAACTTATGCGTTCCAATCTGAAATTGATCAATTACTCGCTGCCGGCTTGGGAAAAGGTGGCAGTTTGGAGAACGCAATTGTTATTGGGGACACGGAATTTATCACGCCGCTTCGATTTCCAGATGAATTGGCCCGTCATAAGTTATTAGACCTGATTGGAGACCTCAGTTTAGTCGGAACTGACTTAAAGGGACATTTTGTCGGGATCCGATCAGGACATTCGCTCAACAGAGAGATGGCCTTGAAATTGGCGCGATTGGGAACCAATACATAGCTAACTCTTAGTTAGCGAGATCCCAATTGAGTCCATTCACGGTATCTGCAAATCGCTGCCCAACTCCCCTCTCCTCTACCACCAAATTATGTCGCCGAAGTGCACTACGGACGGAAGATTCATGGCGATCAAACAAAAACAATGTCGACCAGCGTCGGCGATCGGCAAGTACATACATTTTCAGAATAGGTTCCATGTTTAGTACCTTGTCAGGAATTGATTCTAACCATCGTCGAATATCTAATCTCCTCGCCATTTGAACAAGTCCATCACGATACCGGCGAAACTGAACTAATTCATAATTCCGATCATTCAACCGAGATTCGACGTACCTCCATTCATTCGACCGAACCGTTGGCTGCTGAAAAAATTCCGCAATTAAGTTTCGCACTTCGAGTTGTCGATCGCGCAAGACCGACAACTGGTGCATGTAGCCGGTTTTAAATCGTGACAACTGATGCTGCATGAGGTCCGGATTATCGATCCACTGACGCAATATACAAATCTCATACAGCCCCCCCGCGATATACCGCTCACTCCAATGCTCATTTCCAAATCCAAACAGTGTCGCGGTATCTACAGGTAAAATCGTGTCGTTAACCGTGACATAGTTTTCAAAATGTCGATCCTCTCGGCCTAATACATCCCCAATAGCGGCGTGCTGGGCTAACTGGTCAATCAGGTAATTCCAATCACAAATTTTCTGATTCACTAGACGGTCATTCAGGTTCTCATCGCCGAGATAATCGGTAATTTCCCAGCTGCGTTCCCCGCTAAAATGCCGAGATTTAAACCATGGATAGCCCAACACACGCAATAACTCGACATAAAATTGTTGATTGGGAACTGACTCTTGTTTAATTACTAATTGCCCATGAGGGGTACTGACCCGAAACACACTATGGCCCATCCCAATATCTTCCGCGTCATTAATTGAAACGCAACTTCGCATTCCCAAAAAACCAGACATATGTTGGTCGATGCCAAAATGCTTAATCTTGGGCAAAAGTACTACTCGGCGTAGTGATATGGGTAAACTATTAAATAAATTCCGCCGAATGGCCACATGATCTAGTCCGTAAAGGATTCCCTTGCCAGGTTGACGTTTGAACGACAAATTAAAGTGATTTTCAGACAAAAAATAATCAACGACTTCGTCAAGGGTAAACGATTCAAACCCAAAACCAGCAGGAAATACAAGCGAATCCAGCCGCTCAATATGCAACGTCAGACAATCCCGTACTCCACGGATCTCGGCGGGAGATAACTCTGCCTGTTCTGCTAATTGCTCTAATTTTTTCTCAATAGTCATGGTGTCAATTTTCTTAACCGGGAATGGCCCTATATTACCCGTTACAATTCACTCAGCCAATATAATTAGTCTTGATTTTTTTGACGGGCTGTTAGATGATTGCGAATGGCGATTCATTTCGCCAAAACCGCTTAAGGACTGAGAATAGTGGATAGAGTTCCCCCCTTAGCTCGACCACAGTATTTTCAGTCCTCCCCTCATTGGTTTAGGCGGACATTTTTAGATATCGAAATATTTGCCAAACATAGTTTATAATTTTATCTAATGTTACGAGAAGGCGTACATCGATTATATCCACGTGCCATATTTGGATTCGTATGCTTTATGTTTGCCATGTCCTTCTCAGATTTATTTCCAACAGCAACTGCGGTACTCATAGCGGCGGCTCTTATTCCTCTGCTGGCGCGTCAAACCCAGATTGACCACTTAATCAACTGGATTTGCACCACCTTCATCGCTGCAATGTTAGGCTATCGCCACTGGTTTGTAGGGGCAATAACGATGTTTACATGGTGTGGTATCGGAGCCATAGCCTCATATCATCCAAAACCTTCGCGCCAATCGATCCGTATGAGCCTGTCCAATGACACCGTTGTTAGTGATATCATTGAGATTGCGTACCAGTTGGGGTTAACCTTCGACAAAATCGAAAAATGTCATACCACCGACCGGTCCGTCACGCTAACGTATTACACATCCAGTATGATAAATCATTTATTCATCCGAAATACAATCGCGCTGCAAGGGGTTAGTTCGGTTATCCGCGTCGAATGAAACGAATCGCGATTACACTCGGAGACCCAGACGGTATTGGCCCGGAAGTTGCATTGAAGGCGACTCATGGGCTCGAATATCCAGTCGTACTCATTGGCCCGATGTCACTTCGACAGCATCCACTGATCGGAGACCTATGTCGAGATTTGCCGATAACCACGATTCATCCGGATCACCTATCAACGTTGCCGCCAAGCGAAATAGGATGGATTGATATTGGATGGGATACCGCCGTCCCTCCAACAATCCCGAAGGCCATAAGTGGCCATATCGCACGTAAATCCATCGACGTTGCCATTGCATTAGCACAATCCGGGCAAATATCTGCAATTACAACCGCCCCAATTTCAAAAGAAAACCAGGTGATTGCTGGCTACAAAGAATGGGACCACACGTCCATATTAGGGCAGCATTTCGGACTAGAACCAACAATGGCGTTCTACTCAAAATCATTTAACGTCGTACTCACTACAATTCATGTCCCGTTACGGGATGTTCCGAGCATGATTACGGCAGATCGGCTAGCGACTACGATCACCCGTACGAGCGAATGGTTAGGTCGGCTTGGAATTTCAACACCCAAAATTGCGGTCGCAGGGCTGAACCCACACGCCGGAGAAAATGGGGTATTAGGGAGTGAGGAAACGGAGATCATCGTGCCCACCATTCGTGCCCTCACCGAACGTTACCCATTAATCTCCGGCCCATTTCCGGCCGACACGCTATTTTCTCAAGCCCATCGATATGACTGCATCGTGGCCATGTATCATGATCAAGGGCTCGCGCCACTAAAAACAGTTGCATTTGATTCAGCGGTAAATGTCACGCTCGGTCTGCCAATTATTAGAACTTCTCCCGATCATGGCACCGCATCGGATATTGCCTATTTAGGGAAAGCTAATCCGATGTCGATGCGGTCGGCAATCGAACTAGCATGGAAGCTTGCAAATGGGACATAAACTGGGTCAAGTATTTCTTCATGATAAAAACATACTCTCAAAAATTGTTTCTACAGCGCTCGAACATCCCACTCCGTTTGCCGTTGAGATCGGTTGCGGGGATGGTATTTTAACGGAGGCGCTAGCTAATCACTTTCACCAGGTCATTGTCTATGAAATCGATCCAATATGTATCGAAAAAACGCGGGACCGGACCCGAAATTATCGAAATATCGAGATTATCCCAGGTGATGTTCTCGACACGGCAAACTCCCACCATTTTCCGGAAAACGCCTCAGTTGTGGCCAATGTCCCCTATTACATCACAACCCCTATTATCAAACTGCTAATTTCCCAGATGACCAATGTGTCTACGGCCACCCTAATGGTTCAACGAGAATTTGCGGACAAAATGATTGCTAAGCCCGGCGATGATCTCTATGGGTCATTCACGATTTATTCCCATTTCCATTTTAAAACCGAACGACTGTTTTATGTGTCAAAAAATTGTTTTTCCCCAGTTCCAAAAGTTGATTCAGCAGTTATTCGACTTACCCCATCATGGAAAGATATAGACGGTGACCGTAATTGTTTTTTTTCAATGGTGCAATCAGGGTTTTGGGGGCGTCGAAAACCGTTTGCCAGCGCATTATCCAAGAGTCCTTATATTCGGCTGAAGCCTGGATTTCAAACCATCCCCTACTTTAGACATTTTCCAAAAATACGTGCGGAGGACATATCCCCAGACGTTTTTTTAGAAATTTTTGATCAGCTGACCCCATTTTTAGAAAACCGCTAATTGACGAATTTCAAAGTCCCAGTAACACCTTCGATGTCTCAACACTTTGATCAATAAATGTCGACCATAACGAGCGATCCGCTCGATAAAATACCAGTTGTGGATGGGTAATATTTGATTTTTTAGCAAGCGCATCCACCACATCATAAAAGGTTCCCATTTCATCAACAATTTTCAGCCGCTGGGCCTCTTCTCCTAAAATAACTTGCCCCTGCGCTACCTGCTCAACTTCGGAGTCAGATAAATGGCGTGACATTTTCACTTTTTCTGTGAAGGATTTATAAAATTTATGTTGAAAATCCGTCGCCATTTTCACGTCTTCCGAGGTAACCACTGAATTACTATCTAAAGAATCCATATATTTCCCCGTTGTAATCACCTCCCGGCGAATATCAAGCATCGAGTTCAATTCAGAATAATTTGGATGCAAACTGACCACCCCAATACTACCCGTCAAAGTGCTTGGATTTGCGTATATTTTGTCACCGGCAAGCGACACATAAAACCCTCCCGAGGCAGCAATGCTACCCATGGACACATAGACAGGTATACCTTTTTCTTTAAATCGCTGAATCGCTGAAAAGATACGATCGGATCCCAATACCGATCCACCGGGACTATTCACACGGAGTACCAGTCCCTTGATACTCGAATCACGTTGGATAGACTCCAAGGTGGCCTCAATATTCGCGGCTCCAGTCGCTTTACGTCCAAATAAATAATCATGATCCTCGCGACCGCTCGTAATCTCCCCATCGATCTCCACTACCGCGATTCGATTGGGTGGGATAATAAAAGTATCCATTCCTGAATCACGAGAAAATTCGGACAACGCCAACTGTGTCACCGCCTTGCCATTGACTACTGTGCTGGCAATTTCACCCATTTCAGTAGGGTACGCCAATTGATCGATCAACCCGATCTCTTTGGCTTCGCGTGCCGTGATCATATGCCCATCAAACACATCACTTACCCTGGTCCAATCAATTTTCCGAGAATTTTTGATTTGGGTGACTACCTCTCGGTACATTGAGTAGACAATATCCTCCATCAATGCACGCTCCGACGAATCCATTGTGGGGGAGACAGGATACAGCGCTGTCTTATATTTCCCAGACTGAATAACCGTATAATTTACTCCAAAATTATTGAGCAGATACCGAGTTTTTACGACATCAAACTTTATACCCAAATACCCAACGGCACCAATTTCAGGCATGACAATTTTATCCGCTACCGATGCCAAATAATATTCAGGGAGTGACGCCCACCCGTCGATGTAAACAATGATTTTTTTTCCGTTCGCCTTCGCAGATTGCAGCTCCGATCGAATTTCTTGAATCATCGAAATTCCCCAAAGAGACCCTGATAAATCACCAATATGGACGATATACCCTTCGCAATCAGAATCCATTGCCGCATCACGAATTAATGTCATCAAATCGTTCGCCCCAATTTTAGCCCCATTTAGCAAACTGTATTCTGACTTCCCCTCGACCACATTACTCGCGACGGTAAACTCCGCGAACGTCTTTTGTTTGAACAATGAATACTGTCGACGATCCACAGTGGATTGGGTACCTCGACCAAACTTAAACCCCAACATATGGTAGGTTTCGGATGACGAACGATCTGAAATGAACGCGTACTCAGCCTCCACAAAAGGTAATGTAAGCGATAAGCCGCCGGTCATTGTACGTTCCTTCCAGCCTCCACGAACCACTACTCCATCGGTAAGCAAGTACTCGCACCCCACCGACACGTGGGCCTCATCGCCCCCCCCACCTTGGTCGAGTACAGCATCGGACGTTAAGCGAAAGTTACGATCGGAATCAAATAACGATATACCGCCCCTAAACGATGGTGAAATATCCACATTTTTTTTAAACACATTTAATCCAGCGACCCCAACGTCCATAAATGATGTCACTCTAAAAATGGCCCCTACGTCAGACGACCAGCCATTTTGATTGGTATTACCACTACGCTCTACCGACTTGTACAAAATGCCAAAGTCAACCCCTCGTCCCCGACGACCGTACCCGTAAGCTGAGACATCGACAGCTTCCCCGTTATTATTACGACGCCATTTTCCAAATCCAAAGGGATGAATATATAAAAAATTTCCCCCAAAACCTTGTGAAACATCCCCATTGTAATCGTAATTGTCTGTCCGAAAACTGCCCCCAGGCACCGCAAAGCCAGCGGGGTTGTAGCTGAACGCTGCATTTTCCTCGGCTATAGCGGTAAACGAAAACCCCATACTGGCCGCGCGGATACTCGTACCATTTGCCAGAGTGTCATGGACCAAATTACCCGCAAACGTTAGCGAGCTCAGTGAACACACAAAGATCGCAGTACTGATGGACCGTAACGTGTTTATTACCATTTTTAAAAGGATCCTTTCGGTTGAGCCGCGGCGTAGGCGTAATTTATTTTTACTGGATTAAGTAATGATGGGTTTACAGAGAGCAACTGACGCCACCTCGCGGAGAACCCCCGTCCTTCGATTACCGAAAATTGAGATGGGACTTCAGCTACTCCGTCGAACAACTCGAACTGCCCTCCATCGCTCACTGCAACCGGTAACCGACGTGAAAAGCGAGAATAGATCGCTATCCATTCAATTATATCCTGCTCCAAAACATCAGTTATGGATTGGACTTCATGGTCGTTCGCCCAAACAATTTGGGCCAGGCACCGTTTATTTCTCCCGGGCAGAACTACCCAATGGGGTCCGATATCAGACCGGGCGAGCAAGTGAAATGGAGACACCCCCACCAGTGGTATAGAAAGTACCGAAGACAGCGTCTGCGCCATCGACACACTGATCCGAAGGGGAGTTATCGCACCCGGGCCGGTAACAACTCCGACACGCTCAATATCAGCAAACCGGAGTCTACTCGACTGCAAAAAATCGCCTAATATCTCGGGCAACGACTCCGAATTTCGGCGATTCAACGTAATCGTTGTCACTGCGTCAATGGCGGAGCCAAGTATGTAAAGGCGGCCAACAGATCTGGTAAAAAATTCAATTGCTAAACAATTCATAAACGATAGCTTAAAATCATAGTGTCCGAGTTCATTTACTTGCAAGCGAAAAGAGCAGCTGAAGCCTTGCTGTAAATGCCAATATTAGTATAGTATCCTGTGACTCAATGAGTGCGATCAAGCCACTTCAATTACGGTGTGTCGCATCAATCGCATGTAACCACATCCAAATCACGGGTGATTACGCGCCGACTAGTTATTCGGGATACACTATTTTTACTCCATTCCGCATAGAAAGAGATGCTTATGTCCTCCGGATACATAATTACCCCCAAAGACACAGACACCGACATACAAGTTTTAACCGAGGACGATTCAAACGTCGTTACTTACTCCCTCGCCTCCCCATTTACAGCGACTCGCCTTTGCCGAAACGAATGTCCGTACTGCAGTTTTCGCCGCCGTGATACCCTTGTTGTCCCCTATTCAACCATTAAAAGCGCCAAGCATGCGCGGCAGTTAGGCGCTAGGGAAGGCGTGTATGTTTCAGGAGAACGTCCCGATAAATACAATAACGTTAGATCGTTACTCGATTTATGGGGTTTCAGTTCGTACCTGGACTATCTGTACACCGTTTGTGAGCTCGGATTTCTGGAAGGCTTAATACCGTCTCTTGAAGTCGGATTTCTAAGCCCAGTAGAAATGAAAAAGATGTTAGAAGTCTGCGCGATCAATAAAATAATGCTCGACTCTATCGATCCGAATCAGGCCGAAAAATTTTATGAAAAATCTCCCGGTAAAAAGCTGGAACTTCGGGTAAAGAGTTTGCATTGGGCAGGAAAACTAAAATTTCCGACTACCACAGGAATTATTATCGGCATGGGAGAATCAAAATCCCATCGAAAAGAAATGTTGCACACTATAGCCGACATCCACAAAGAATATGGCACAATCCATGAGGTAATTCTTCAAAACTTTGTGCCACAATCCGGGTTACACCAAGCCAAAGGTCCAGCATCAAAGGCAGACATGCTTTCCGCGGTTGAAAACGCGCTGAATATACTTCCCGAAGATGTTTCTGTAACGGTTCCTTTACACCTAAATTTGCCGTGGATCGACGACATATTACGCGCCGGAGTACGAGACCTTGGACGGGTGTACACTCCTGAAAACCCATCATATTGCGCCCCTCACCCCCCGGTCGTTTACAACATTGACGAAATTGCAGAATCCATGGGTTTACGGCTTCAACAGCGATTTACGCTTAAAAAATCTTTCATCAAAAACGGGATGTACTCAAAAAAACTCGGACAAATATTTGATGCCTATCGGTATAAAATTAAAAAGGAATCATCAGAAAAAACAAAAGAGGTGCGTGTTGCAAGTTAGTGATCCAACTTCAAACCGCAAATCACCTATCGATTCACAGCCTGTAACCGGAGTTATTAACCCCGTCACTGAGCAATCGACTCCACCCTTTGCCCATTTTTTTTCAATCGCATCTCAACGCCCTTCAAAGGCGATCTCTCAGGGTAATTCCGACACTCACTTTGTGTTAAACGCGACTAATGAGGAATTTTCCAACTCGGTGACCGACGCCCAGGACAACCCACCCGAATCAACATCTAAATCATCGGAGAACGACACCCGGGATCTGCCCGTACCTCCGTCATTTGTTTCACCAATTCAACAGCCAGTTATCATCAAAATTGACATGCCCCCAAGACCACATTCGGCGCAACAGATAATGGTCGTTATCGTTCATAATATACAAGTACTATCAAAATCGTATCAATCATATCAGTTTGAAAGTCCAGACCGATCCGTTATCGTTAAATGTCATTCAATAGGGGACAGTTTAAATATCAAAATAGTCCTATCTGATTCTGCCGACGCGTCCAGTGTTAAAAAACACGAAGCCGAATTGTTAAAATCAATACAAACCGCAACCCAGTGCCAAAAAGTTTCGATCTCACTCGACAATAGCATCACATCAAACCCGCCAGCCCAGTCGCATCCCCAGAAAGAGAACTCAGAGTCTTCGGATCAGCGCGGTCGAAAAAAGCCGCAACACGATACTCAAGAGGAGTTAGCCCAGTGATTATCGCCCCCCCTACCCAGCCAATACTATTCGCGCAACTATATTCAAACCCCGTACAGTATGACGCCATAGCGCCCGCCACCCCAACGGGGTCATCTGACGGCCAAAAGCCCGTCGAAACAATCTCCGTGGAATCATATTTAAAATCACGATTTATTGGCGCTTTGTCCCAAGTAACGACGCCGCAGGGCGGATCGATTGGACGTGGGATTGGACAAAATATTGTGAAGACTGGGACCCATTTCACCTGTGATATTGCGAGTCCTCAAAACGGCGTCTACCTTACGACCTTCGTTATATTTGAAGGGTATATCAAAAAAGCACCAACACGAAAACGCTGGGCGATGGCCGTGAATGATCAAATTAGACGGAAACGAATACTAGAATCCGAAAGTCAATTGTCAATCGCGGCAGCGGCGATTGGATCGGACAGCCAATCTACCCCCCAATCTCCGTCTAACAGAATCGACGAGCCGACAGCGGACGTACTTCCAAATGGAGAACCCCTTATAGTATGTGATTTGGAATCGGGTCAAAAATCCGTCCAAAACGTAGTGATCTATAAAGGGGCAGCGTATTTATCAAACGGCGTCCCTATGAATGTCAGATTGGAGTACCAACCATGAGCAAAAATAGAAAATACACCCGAACCATCCGATTATCACCTTCATTTGGGGATTGGACCAAGTTATCCCCAATTACCGGCATTTCTGATTCATTAGAAGTAACGGCAGTCAACGCCGCTGGTTTTGATAATTTACCGAAAGAATACTTAGACACGGCGCTCACGGTGCATTACCGACTTGGAGAGCTTCTGTGCGAAAAATTATCATCAGACATGGCCATTAAAGTTGAACTTCATACCATATCCGTATCCCAAACTACCTACAAACAATTTGTCGACGATTCTACTAGTCAAATCATCCAATCCGACCTAGTTTCGCGTTCGGGTGACCGAATAAATGTACTATTGGATTGGGCGCTAGCCGAGCAAATTGTGAATCGTTTGACGGGCGGAACAGGGGAAATTGTTAACTCTGACGAATTTTCAGTAATCGAAACGGATATCCTCGAAACACAGATGCAGGAATTATCGAACCTATTGAGCCCAACCTGGAAAGATCCATCGTTATTTAATGATCTACGATGTGAATTTTATGCCGGAAAATACCAAGAAAACCTGAAGGTCTCCCCCCGTGAATCATATGTGATTTTTGAATACACATTAATTATTGGCCTAGGATCCCTGCACCGCATGCAATGGGCATACCCCAACTCGTTACTTCGAACAATGCTCTCAAATTACCTTTTATCCACCCGAAATATTCAGCCGACAATTGCGCTCGACGAACCCGGCCTTCAAAAAGCAAAAATACCTGCCAAGGTATTGTTAGGATCCACCGAATTAACCATGCATGATCTTCGGAGCCTTCAACCGGGAGATATCTTAACTCTGGATTCGACGGTGAATGCGCCGCTGAAACTTATACTGTCAAATTCGGCAGAACTCACTGTTCAACCCGTTGTAAAAAATCAAACCATCTGCGGTCAAGTAATCTTTTGGGATGCAACTCTTGACTCGACGGAACCTCCCAGCCCAACACCGACATCGCCGAGTGGCCCATTGGCAACATTTGATGAAGTCAACCGTTTAGATTTTGAGACGCCAGAGGACACTACGTTGCCACCGTCGTTTTATGGCGAAGATCCCAACAACACCGAACCATCGGAACATTATTCACCGCTGATGACCGACGAAATTGACTATTTTGAAACAGAAGAGCATGACCATACTAGCGTCGAAGACGATGACGTGTTTACTCAAGAAGATATCGCTCCTATAACTGATTTCGAGGACGAACACGCCGAATTATCGATTGGTAATGACTCGCATGACGAAGAGGATATACTTTCAGACTTTGAAACGGACGATGGATTATTTGACGATGACGACCACTTTGAATCATCCGAATCAGACACAACTTCCGCCAGCGATGACGACGATGACTTCTCGTGGGACGACTTAGAGGATGAGATGAAACTATGACGAAACGACTAGCTGTTATTAATTACAAAGGTGGCACCGGTAAAACAAGTACCACCGTTAACCTCGCCCACGCCCTCGCACTTCAAGGAAAAAAAGTATTAATTGTTGATATCGATCCACAAGGTTCGGCGGGTTATTACCTCGGACTGGATACAGATATTTCCCTTTATGATGCATTAATGAACATTCGCCCAATCACACAATGCATCCAAACCGCGCGCCCAAATCTTCACATCATTTGTAGCAACGAGAGATTATTTGTCGCCGAAGTAAAGTTAGCCTCTCGTCCAAAAAAAGAAACAATTTTACGATCCCTACTCCATTCCGTAACTGGATACGATTACATACTTATTGATTGCCCCCCATCGATGAACATAATGAACCAAAACGCGTTAACGTTTGCAGACGAGGTACTAATTCCCGTCGCGATGGAGTACCTTTCCCTTGTTGGAATTCGGCAGCTATTGAAGAACATTCAGATTGTTAATAAGATACTCCACAAGGAGTTAACGGTGTGTAAGGTAATTCCAACATTTTACGATGCGAGGAATCAGAAAACCCAACACATCATTGAAAGTCTTGAACGTGTTTTTCCAGGACGACTATCGTCACCCATACGGTTCAATGTAGCGCTATCGGAAGCGCCCGGCCACCGTCAGACAATATTTGATTTTGATCCGAAATCAAAAGGAGCTCTAGACTATATGAAGTTAGCTAAAGAGGTGCTGAATAATGGTTAAAAAGAAAGTATTTGATGATCCTTTGAATGGTATCGATCCGGTAATGGAAGGAGTTTTCTCTTCGGACGCCGATACCTCAAGAATTCATACCGGAAGCGTATTTGAAGAGCCTAAACAAACAATAGCCGACGTTGAATTTCCAACGCTCACTGATGAATTGAACGGGAAAAAGGTCGACCTAGATATATTTAGCAAAATTCCAGTAACCGTTTCCGTAGAACTTGGGCGTGCCCAAGTTCCATTGAAGGATGTTTTTGAGTTAACCGAAGGATCAATTATCGAGTTAGAGCGGTTGGTCGGAGAACCCCTCGACCTGGTCGCAAACGGTCAAATAATTGCCCAAGGCGAAGTAGTGGCTATTAACAATAACTATGGACTCCGTATCACTCAGGTATTAGCCAACTCGTAGAAAACTATGTCAAGCCTGCTCGGTTACCAATTCTCTGTTATATTAACTCTGGGCGGGTTATGTTCGATATTATACCTCGTACTTCGATACACAAAATCAATGCAGACGAAAAAATTTTCCGGGGCCATGCGAGTCGTGGACCGATTGCCGATTGACACCGGGGCAACCCTGATTATCATTGAACTGCACAATCAGCAGTTACTACTTAGCGTTTCGGGAAAAGAAACCCGCCTTTTGAAGGAGTGGAGCAATGAAACGATTCATTAAACCACTATTGATATTCGGATTAACTTTGGTACCAGTGCTAATTTTTGCACAAGAACCAGGCCTTCTAAACCTTAATCCGTTGACTAATTCTGAAAACTTTAGCCGAACGCTTAATTTACTCCTCTTCTTGTCGTCGATTGGTTTCATACCATTTTTTTTACTTTCATCCACCTGTTTCTTACGTATCGTGATCGTTTTGAGCATGGTTCGGCAAGCCATCGGAACCCAACAAGCCCCGCCAAACATGGTCATTGTTTCACTGGCGTTGTTTCTCTCAGTATTTGTCATGACCCCAACGATCCAGCAAGTAAATCTCACAGCGATCCAACCTTATAACGAGGGTAAACTGTCACAAATGCAAGCGTTAGAGCTTGGGGTAAAACCCTTCAAGGCATTCATGCTTAAACATACTCGAGATAAAGACCTCGCACTATTTCTCGAATTTTCACAAGTAAAGTATCCTGAGAACTATGACCAGATTCCTGTCTTTGTCCTGATTCCAGCATTTATCATATCGGAATTAAAAACTGCCTTCCAAATCGGATTCGTCCTGTTCATCCCATTTATCGTAATAGACTTAATTATTTCAAACATTCTCTTGTCTTTGGGAATGTTCATGCTGTCGCCAGCCATGATTTCATTACCGTTTAAGATTCTTCTATTTGTCTTGACTGACGGGTGGAATTTAATCATTCAGGGCCTTCTGCTCAGTTACCGATGAGTCGGTTCCTAAGCTTGTTGGGGTTATGTTTTTTAATAGTCGCCGTTCCAGTTGTGGCGTCACCGGCATTGATTGTCAGCAACTATCCCGAAGAAATTTCAGAGCCTGGAATACTATTCTCGGGCCCTATTCCAGCCACAAGTACACGTACGATGTACTATCACGTCAACCGCTCACCACACGACTTAACTCTACGAGTCCTTCTACAAAACAATTCAAATAAACCTGAGTCTATCCATATTACAAAAGGGCTCGGTGGCCCCAGCTCGGACGGAATATACGCAGGCCATCGGTCCGCAAAACTATTTTGGGACGGCCTCCAAGGAATCGATACAGAAACCGTAAAGGTACCCCCAAACTCACGGCTGACTATTCTTTCACATGCGTTTAAGCCAGACATGATCTCAACCGGAATATTTGAACTTACAACCGCACATCCCGAATCAATTAAACTAGTTATTGGTGTTATGGACTCTAATTTTGAGACAACTTCATTTTTAAATACCCCCAGCACATCCTATGTTTGCGGAACATTTTTTCCAGCGATTAAATCTCTACCAGTAACTTACAATTTTGAACTGCCCATAAAAGATATTTCCATTGGAAACGAGCCATTCCTAACTGATAATTTAAAGGGAATTGTTCTGAGGGGAAACTACGGCATGACCTACGACATAACGATAAACTGCCAAAATCCATCTCCATTTGCACGTGAGGTCAATCTGTTATTTTCCCCCGCTGGAGGAGTGACCCGGGGAATTTTAATGATCAACAAAAAAGTCATCGAAACTGGACTGCTTGGAGGAACTTTCAATTCAGTGCCAGAAAAAATATTCTCTGCAATGGTCCCCGCTAAATCCTCCTCAACATTATCGGTGCAACTTTTTCCTCAAGGGGGATGCTTTTACCCTGTGAATTTAGTACTCTACAGTCCTCGATTGACCGAAAACCAAACTCAAGCAAAAGGAATTTAAGCCGATGAATATCGATACCATAACCGGAATATTAAACACTGCCGTTCAGGTGACTATTCTGGGTTCATTGCCCAGCGTGGGTCTGGGGCTCTTGGTTGGTCTATTCATCGCGATTCTACAAGCCGTCACTCAGGTCCAAGAACAAACCATTACGTTTGTACCTAAAATGATCGTAGTATTATTAGTAGCTGCGGCTACCTTCCCTTGGGTCGCTCGCATCGTAATGGAGATGACCTTGGAACTTTGGCGAAATATCCCGTTATACGCTCGATAGCTCGCGCCTAAAATGTTTATTACTACCAACATAATCGTTTCGTTCCTTCTCATTATGACTCGAATGATTGGAATGTTGGTATCCGCCCCCGTCTTCTCGAGGAAGGAATTTTTCGTCCTGGGAAAAATAGCATTTGCATTTTGGACATCCGCGCTGCTGATCTATGTTGTACCCGCCCCAATCTCGCCTCCAGATACTGGCCTCACCTTTATATTTATGTTTATTAGTGAATTTCTAATTGGCGTGTTAATCGGGTTTATAATGGATTTCTTTATTATCGCCGTTGAATTCGCCGGAAGCCTAATGGACACCCAAGCCGGACTCAGCGTATCAGCCATACTAGACCCCTCCTCAGGACGATCCCTGCCGCTGCTGTCGTTACTGCTGAAATGGACGGCCACTATGATTTTTCTAGCAATTGATGGGCATCACTTGGTATTGTCCTCATTGCTCGAGAGTTACCGATTACTCCCGATTGGCCATCCGGTAAATTTCTCGAAAGGGATGCTGTTTATCGTGACGACAACCACCGATTTATTTGCAATCGGCGTCCAACTCGCCGCCCCAATCATGCTAGTCGTATTTATGATAGATTTTGGGTTTGGCATGCTTAACAAAGTGGCTGAACAAGTCAACGTATTTCAATTAGGCTTTCAAATAAAACCCATAACATCGTTAACTGTATTTCTATTCACTGTCCCAGGGTTAATCAATAGTGTGTACCGAATTATGGATAAATTGTCCCACCACCTATTAATGCTACTATACTATCTGTCAGGAGTTACTAATGGGTGAAGATGATTCAGGGGATAAAACCGAAGAGCCGACGCCCCACAAATTACGAGAAGCTCGAAAAAAGGGACAAATTGCCAAATCGAAAGAGATGACATCCGCCATCCTTATCTTTGTGGCCTTTTACACATTAAAATCCCAAGCAACCAATTTATGGTCCAACATGGAAATATCAACCATCCAAACACTCCAAGCGATTTCCGAACCGTTTAACGAGACAGTGGCCGGACACCTTCTAAGCGACGCTCTGTTCACATTCTTAAAATCACTCCTTCCAATATTATTGACGGTTTTCGCCGTGGCAATCGTCATCGAATCGATCCAAACGGGTTTTTTAGTCAGCTTTGACAGCATTACTCCGAAGCTTGAAAAACTAAATCCAATTGAGGGATTTAAAAAATTCTTTTCGTTAAAGCAATATGTTGAATTAGCGAAATCTCTCATTAAAATAACCGTGGTTGTATGGATACTTATCGGGGTAATTAAAGACGAATTTCGAACAGTCCTACTTTCTCAAGAATTGGGATTTTGGGAAATTATGAATTTCACGGGAAATCTCGTAATGACGGTCATCACTCGCGTCGGAATGTTTTATTTAATTGTCGCCATATTCGACTATTTTTACCAACGTTTTGAGTATATGAAATCCATGCGGATGTCAAAAAAAGAGATAAAAGATGAATACAAACGACTGGAAGGGGATCCGACAATAAAGCAACGTCAACGTGAGGCCGCCCGCCAGATGGCGATGGGCCGTCAAATGGGTTCAGTACCCAATGCCGATGTTGTGGTCACCAATCCGACTCACATCGCTATCGCACTGGAATACAAACCAAATGGGATGAACGCTCCACTTGTCCTTGCCAAAGGAAAGCGTATTGTCGCGCAACAAATTCGAGAACTCGCCGAGAAGCATAACATTCCGATTGTTGAAAATCCCCCCCTAGCCCAAGCGCTCTATCCCATAGTTGAACCGGACATGGCTATACCACCTCAATTTTATAAAGCGGTGGCCGAGATCCTTGCGTTTGTGTATAATCTTCGCAAAAAAAGGTCACGACGATATTGATCGCAAATTGTCGTGATTTGAATAACAAGGCGACTCCTTAACTATGTTTAAATTTAAGCAACTCCGAGATTTGTTTAGCGTCGCCGACATACTGTTGGCCGTAGTTACGATTTTAATCGTATCAGTAATGATCATGCCGATCCCGACGGCGGTTTTAGACTTCTTAATGGTCATCAACATGGCGATTTCAGTGTCCGTTTTGCTGGTAGCCATGTATTTATCACAACCACTGGACTTTGCCGCATTTCCCTCAATACTGCTGGTAACCACACTGTTTCGACTATCGATCAATGTTGCCTCAGCCAAGCTCATTTTGTCGCTTGGTGCAGATTTTGACGGACATATGGTTAAAGCGTTTGCAGAATTTGTCACCAGAGGAAATTTCGTTGTTGGAATTGTCGCTTTTTGTATCATCACATTAGTGCAATTTATGGTCGTAACTAAAGGTTCTGAGCGGGTAGCCGAAGTAGCCGCCCGTTTCACATTGGATGCTTTACCCGGAAAACAAATGAGTATCGACGCGGATCTAAACGCTGGCTTAATTGATGCCGATCAAGCACGGGATCGCCGAAAAAAGCTAGAACGCGAATCAACTTTTTTTGGATCGATGGATGGTGCAAATAAGTTTGTTAAAGGTGACGCAATCGCTGGCATTATTATTGTATTAGTCAACATCATTGGGGGTATTATCATTGGCCGTTTCCAACAGGATTTAGAGATTGGCGAAGCGATGCAAGTGTTTACAACACTAACCATCGGAGATGGACTAGTCGCCCAGATCCCCGCGCTGCTTATATCTATCGCAACCGGTTTAGTCGTTACAAAATCGGCATCTGATGCTAGCTTAGGATCCGACGTCAGTGCACAAATTTTCTCCCAACCCAAAGCATTTGCAGTGACATCATTTATTTTATTTATTTTTGGATTCATCCCAGGAATGCCCACCGTTGCATTTTGGTTAGCCTCAGGTGTGACCGGGGGACTCGCCTTTGCGATTATTTCCTCTAAAAGTAAAGAAGACGAATTGGCGATGGATAGCAACCAGGAAGCCGCTAAAGATGCGCTTAAAAAGCCTGAAAATCTGTTAAATACGTTAAGCCTGGATCCAATCAGCCTAAAGACTGGGCGAAATCTAGTCCCGTTAATCGATCCAAGTCAGAATGGCCCATTGTTAGAAAGGATTACCTTGGTTCGATATCACATTGGGCAGGAATTGGGATTTGTCATTCCTGGAGTCAGGGTTATGGACGACCTTAGTCTACCACCAAACGCATACCAGATTGAAATCCGGGGCACCCGGATCGCAGTTGGAGAAGCCATTCCCGGTCACTTTTTTGTACAAAAAACGTTATCCGAACTCAAACGAAAAGGCGTGGATGGAATTGAAGCTCTCGACCCGAATTCAGGCCTTCCAGGCGCATGGATCACCGAAGATCAACTCGAGGTGTTGCAAGAAAATTTCATTCCAGCCCAAAGCTTAACCGACTTTATTTCAGGTCATTTCTCGGAATCAATCAAACAGCACGCCGATGAAATTATGACCCGTCAAAACGTTCAATCATTGATGGAGCTTGTGAAAAATACGAACGCGGCCATTGTTCGGGAGCTTGTCCCGGACATGTTGTCGCTCGGGCAAGTTCACAAGGTACTTCAGGTTCTCGTCAGAGAGCGAGTCTCTATTCGAGACTTGTCGACGATATTAGAACGTCTTGCCGACTACGCCCACGTGTCCCGGGACACCAACTTACTAGCGGAATATGTCCGTCAATCACTCGCTCGGCAAATATGTTCACGATTTATGGACACTGACGATACTGTCACAGTGTTCACCATTGATCCTCGCTTAGAAGAACTCATGATCAACTCTGTTCACCAATCCGAATATGGTTCATTTCTTGCACTGGATCCCCAGCTCGGTGAAGTTGTTTTAAATCAAATCGGTGAACACTTAAACAATTTTCGAAAGATGGAAAAACAACCAGTCGCGCTCTGCTCACCCCGATTACGGGTTCATTTGAAAAAATTTACGGAACGCAATTATCCGGCTCTGGCCGTCTTGTCGTACAACGAAATTGTGCCTCAGGTCAAAGTGCAATCTATTGGCATTATTAGTGATTGATCTAAGAAATCAATCCAACCGATGATTACTGCGTGAACAGTTTGATAGACGATTCAATACCCCCAACCCAGTCCGGGATGGCGGGCGATGAGACCCAAGCCAACTTTTTCCTCCAACAGGTTCCCCAAAGTATGTATCGACGTAGTCGGTCAACGCCGACCGGAGATTCTACACGCTTATCAACCCAGCTCAATCCATTAGGCATAAATGACCCGCTACTTATTCAGATGGTTAGGGAACATATCGAGCGGCAGGCACAGCAAGTGTTTGACATATTTTTGCCGGGTAAAGAATGGAATGCACACCAAAAAATGGTACTGATGTCAAAAATATTCCAATCGTTAGGACTTGAATGAGTACGATAGATCAGATTTGGGAGACTATCGAATTACCAGTTATCAATACGATAAAAATTGATTTAATGTCCCGATTTTCGGATCAAATTCTTACATCATATACCCGCCAAATTGAAGCGATTGTTAAACGATATTCTCGACACCTCCCGTACCATGTGGCCGATTCCGAAATCGATGACCTTCGCACTATTTCAAATCTAGAATTACTGGAAACCTTGAAAGTCTGGCTTCCAAGCCGCAACGCTGACTTTTGGCCGTTAGCAAAATCTCGAATAATCGGAGCCATGAAGGATCATATTCGTTATATTACAAAATCAGATCCGTCCCGCTTTTACGACTGGATCACCGATGCCGCCTATCTCTATATCGCTATTAATGACCGTGCTGACTTTCAAGACAGCATCGATGATGGCACACAACTAGCCGAAGCCATGCAGGTGCTTACTCCACGAGAACGATCTGTCGTAATCATGCATACGAAGGACGACTTAACATTCAAACACATCGGTGAAACATTTGGAATATCTGAATCGCAAATTTCTCGAATATACAAAAAATCGATTGAGAAAATAAAAAAACGACTCACCCCCTTAAATAGACACACTCGCTAAATGCCGACGCTTAGAGTTGCAGCATTCCAAGGAAGCTGCGCTAACGGGAATATTACCCAGAATTTTAATACATTAAGGGACTGTGTCTCGCGAGCGGCGCGAGATCGCGTTGATATTCTCCTTATGCCGGAATGTTTTTTGACAGGATATTTTGAGTCATTCGAGGACGCATTTATCCATAGTATTGATTTAGCCAGTTGGGCAACCAAAGATATGTTTTTAGAACTCGGAAAGTGGTCATCACCAACAATAATACTCGGCTTGAACGAGCGTGACGATCAGCGTATCTTTAACACGGCTGTAGTCATTGAGCACGGGTGCGTTGTTGGCAAATACAGAAAAGCCTACACCTATGCCCCATACGATTACTACTCCACAGGGTCCGACTTTCCAATTTTTGAGAAAAACGGCATTCCATACGGGATCGTCATTTGCTATGACATCATGTATCGCGAACCAGCGCTGATTACTTCTCTAAAGGGTGCACGATTTATCTTCTGTCCAATGAATAACAAGGTGCCCACGGATAGTCCGATGCTACCTCATTTATCAGAAAAACAACATTTAACAGCGCGTGCCTTCGACAGTAATTGCTGGCTAATATGCAGTGATGTCGTGATCGATACTCCGCCGTTCATATGTCCTGGAAGTGCGACTATCATTGACTCAAATGGCAGTGTACATCTGTCAACGCGCCCCTTCCAAACGGAATTAATCAGTATGACGATTGATGTTCCCAACCTAAATCTACCCCGAAAAAAACGATGGAACGGAAGCCCTCACCTGGCCAAACAGCTTGCCCATCATCTGGGAATCGTTTAAGGCCACTGGTCTAACACTGTCTATTAGTACAGCTGTACCTGACCAGACCGCATCTGACAATTCTGGCAATAACCGCATGGATAGGGGGGGCCCAATACAAAGATAAGCCTATTCCAACCGAAGTAATTGAATTGATGCCGTATGTCCGTCCATTCCACGACAACACCCCTCGCGACATTCGGGATTATCCCCTCAATTCGAAAGGGTCACCGCCGGATTGCTTAACGACTCAGAAAACAACTTCAATGTATACGTCTGAGAAGTGGAATCATACGAATACTGTATCTTTCCTGCCGAGTCCAGGCTTGAAAAGGGCGCACCCGTATACGGATTTTTAGGACTTGATTTCAAATCACCAGATTGAATCAAAACAGACATTAGTTGCCCGCCGTCCAACGAGCCCGTGGGATAGGCACCTGAGGATACAGAGTACGATTCAAGGGCAGTTTGTATGGTCGATCCTGACGCGGTCAACGCCGATAACTTAGCCTTGGACTGTAGCGCCGTATAATTGGGAATCGCTACGACCGAAATAATACCAATAATCGCAATAACTACAATGAGTTCAATTAACGAAAACCCCGAATGAAACACCGTCCGTGGCCGCCGACGATCAGGCATTTGAAGGAATCTAACGACTACCTGTAACGAGACAATCACTTTTTGACAAACGTAGCCCTTTTGAAATCGCATAACTTGGCGAAGGCAAAGGCCGCGGAATTTACACCGGATATTCATCATCAACTCTCCTAGATAAAGTTCAAGTAGACCAGAATTTGCGCCCGTCCACACACCAGCTCAAAAAAAGTACCGATAAACGATACGGACGGTGTATGCCAACATCATCGAATGGCTGCCGGCTTAGAATCCCCTGAGCCCCCAACCCCATATTCTATTCCGACAGCGACTGGATTTTATTACATCTTATTTGTTTTGTCATCTTTCTTATTTTAACGACCCAATAAGTGACGTAACCGGCGCCATGGTTATATAAACGGACATCAAAATGATGCCAGCTGAGACTAAAATTAAACACGGCTGAACATATGACAAATTACGTTGAGTTCGTTCAATGGCATATGTTTCAAGCTCGGTCGAAACAGCAAATAACGCCCCGGACAAATCGCCGCTACTTTCCCCACACCGCAATAGTTCCCGATGATACTTACTGAGTGATAAGTGCAAATACGCACTGTCAGAAAATGCGCCTGTATGACGAACGGATGCTTCAAAAGATACCCAGTTTTTTGGCACATATCGGCCCCTTTGAAGTGATCCCATCGCATCGGACAAGCTCACTCCAGACTGAAGGAGTAGCCCAATCATCCAAAACGTGTCTGAAATACTATTATTGACTGCCCCGCCGCTCGAGATCCAGCCTGCCCATTTTTTTCGAAAGACGGGCAGCAGGACCACTCCAAGCCCGATACAAGCACCGACTCCAATTGGGGACTGACAACCAGAACGAACCCTCATTAACAATGATATTATCCCAGGTACGGGAGTGTTCGATTGGTTAAAAAAATCGATATAACGTGGCACCAAAATACCAACAAAAAAGACCATCGTCGATAAGGTACTTACCATCAAAATCGCCGGATAAATCCAGCGTTTGCGCATCTCGATTACTGTCTGGCGTCGACCCGCAACCCGCACCTTCCAGCGATCCAAAAATAATATAATGTTAGGCAGGTGATCAATGGTCCCGTATTGCCCAGAAAAATCAACGGGAAGTATATACCTAAAGGCCCGTGAAAACGGGGCTCCACGCTCTAATTCCGATTTAAGCAACGTTAACTGTCGACGATGCAAATACCCAGGTGCATCATCTATCAAAAATTGTAGGCTTCGATGTAAGGAAATACCGCCAGACATCATTACGCTCAGCCGGTGACAGAGCAATTCAAACTGCTTCCATTCGTCTAATCTAGCCACCACCGCCCCCCTGACACCAAGAGTTACAAGCCAAAAAACCGAATGGCGTTCAACGTTGTGACATCCGCCACTGTATCGCGACTAACGCCGCTAAGCTCTGCCACTTGGCTAGCTACTTCGCCAATATAAGCACTTTGATTGGGTAGCCCCTTAAATCGTGTTGGCACCAAATATGGCGAATCCGTTTCGAGCATTATTTTCGCGAATGGGAGAGTCTTAACCGCATGACGACTATTTTCGGCGTTTGAATAAGTGATATTACCTGTAAACGACATCATCGTATTCTCGTCGTCAACCGCATTAATAAATGCATCGGACTCTGAAAAACAGTGATATACCTTACGAATGTCAGGGTAATCCATTATCACCTCCGCCATCGTATTGGCGGCTTCGCGACAATGAATAATTACCGGCAAATTATATTCTCTCGCTAAATCAAGTTGCGATCGAAACCGAACAATTTGATCCTCCATGGAAAGGTGACTACGATAACCGTCAAGGCCGATCTCGCCAATAGCAACAATCGAATAAGAATTAACAAAATCCCTTAATTGCTCTATCGGATTGACTTCGCCCCCTTCACATGGATGAATCCCAGCGGTCGCATACACCATCGAATAATTCCGAGCCAATTCAACCGATAGAGCCGCCGACTCTAAATTAATCGCCACGTTTATAATACCGGTAACCCCAGCGTCCATTGCCGACCGGACGTAATCGTCGGGTTTCATTTTCGATAAAAATATATGCGCGTGTGTATCAATCATCTGTCGATCCTTCGCTGGGTAATAACAAAAATTTATATATCTCGTTTTTATTAATATGTAATACTTTTTTACATATATCAACAATCTGACGATTTGAACACCCGCATTCCCTCAATTGCGTGACTACATTTTTAGAGTTATGAGACGGCTGAAATGGACTAAACACGATTAAACCGCACCATTCTCCCCGATCCCACCGATAGGGCAACCCCGCTAACTGTTCGGATGTGCCCGAAACTACCTCTTCAAATTTCTTTGTCAACTCTTTTCCAAGGACCAGATGAGCCAATGGATCCCACTCGGCAACCCACTGAATAAGCAATTGTATACGGTGTGGCGACTCAAAAAAGACAAGGGGCAACTGATCCTGTCGTGCCAATTCACATAGTGGCCGCCAATCATTCAATCGTTTGGGAGTAAATCCAGAAAATACATATCGATCAACCGCAACACCCGCTATAGATAATAGCGCAGATACAGCCGACGGCCCCGGTACCGAAATAACGTCAAACCCGGACTCGCGCACACGGGATACGATGAAGTAACCCGGATCAGAAATACACGGAGTCCCCGCATCGGAGACTAAGGCTAATGAATGCCCCTCAGCCATCTGATCGATAACCCAATTATCTTTTCGACGCTCTCGAAATTGGTCAAAACTAATCGTATCCGTGTCGATAGCATATTTACTGAGCAACACACGTGTAACCCTTGTATCCTCGCACAACACATACTTAACTGTCTTGAGGGTTTCTATTAGCCGAAATGAAACGTCCTGGAGGTTACCAATCGGCGTTGCACAAATATACAGTGCTGGACGCATCAACTAATGGTCGGGGCGACTGGATTTGAACCAGCGACCACTAGCACCCCATGCTAGTGCGCTACCAGGCTGCGCTACGCCCCGAACACGACAAGTCATTCTACTCGTTACGGCCCGAATCGACAATCACCGGGTCAGGCTCGATGGTCATATTCTCGATTTTACCCAATGAGGGCGCACCTTCGGATACACGAGTATCGACTGCCCGGCCAATCAATTTTAAAAACTCCGTCGAATCAAGCACTTCGGATTGCATCAAAACTAACGATACCTCATCGAGGTGATCTCGGTTTGATTTTAATATTTCGGTCGCCTCTCGATAGCACGTTTCGATCAAGCTGCGAATTTCCTCGTCAATTTCCCTGGCAGTTGCCTCCGAATAGTCTTTGGAATGATCACTATAGTCCCGTCCCAAAAACACCATCCCCTGGGACTTCCCGTATCGTCGCCTGCCCATCTTTGGACTCATCCCATAAGAGCACACGAAGCTTCGTGCCAAATCGGTGGCACGTTCAATGTCATTGGATGCTCCAGACGTAATCGAATCGAATTTCAATTCTTCTGCTATTCGACCGCCCATCAAAATCTTAATCTGGTCAATAATCTCCTCCCTGGAAATCAAGTGTTTATCCTGAACGGGAACCTGAAGGGTATACCCCAGAGCAAGACCACGGGGAAGAATACTTATCTTGTGGACGGGATCCGTAAATTTACAATGTGCCGCCACCAGAGCGTGGCCAACTTCATGGTAAGCTACTATCTGTTTTTCCTTGTCAGAAATCAACCGTGATTTTCGCTCAGGCCCTGCAATAACCCGATCGACGGCTTCTTCGAGCTCCGGCATCTCGACGATTTTCTTTCCCTTCCGCGCCGATAACAACGCCGCTTCATTCACCAAATTTGCCAAATCAGCCCCAGTGAAACCCGGTGTTCGACGGGCTATAACCTCCCAATCTACCATCTCGTCTATTTTCCGATCGTTTGCGTGGATTTTCAAAATATCGAATCGCCCACTAATGTCCGGTTTATCGACAACTACTTGACGATCGAAGCGACCCGGCCGTAACAATGCGGGATCCAAAATATCGGGGCGATTTGTAGCCGCAATGACGATCACGGCATTTTTCGCATCAAAGCCATCCATTTCAACCAACAGTTGGTTGAGGGTTTGTTCACGTTCATCGTGCCCTCCACCAAGGCCCGCACCACGTTGCCGGCCGACGGCATCTATTTCATCTAAAAATATAATACACGGCTGATTTTTCTTAGCTTGAGAGAACAAATCGCGAACTCTCGACGCACCAACTCCGACAAACATTTCAACAAAATCAGACCCCGACAAACTAAGAAACGGAACATCTGCCTCGCCGGCTACCGCCCGCGCCAGTAACGTTTTCCCTGTACCTGGCGGCCCCATCAACAGCACCCCTTTTGGAATTCGAGCGCCGATTTCCCGATATTTATCCGGATTTTTCAGGTAATCCACGATCTCGTGTAGTTCAGCAACCGCCTCATTTGCACCGGCCACATCATTAAAAGTCACGACTTTAGAATTGGCAGGATCAAACGCTACGGCGCGACTTTTGCCAAACGTAATGGCTTGATTATTGGCTCCCTGGGCCTGCCGAAAAATGAAAAACCATAACCCAATAATCAACACAAACGGTAATACCCCTTGAACAAATAAATTGAAGAGCCATCCACTGTCGGCTGGATCAACATTTACCCTGACGTTATTCGACCTCAATTCCTTAGCGAATTCTGGATAATCGATATAAAAACTTTTAAATGATTTGCCATCCACAGTCGTTCCTTCGAGGAGGCGCTGTTGTGGTTTCAAATGAACTTCCTTTACTTTTCCAGCTGCCAATCGATTAGAAAATTCGGACCAATCGATGAGCTGAACTGATTTGGATGCTGAAAAATACGACGATGAAATCGCCATAACTACTAGGGCGACGACGACATACCAGACGATTTTTCGGAAATCTTTGGGACGACGGGACGGGTTAGGGGAACTTGCGTTTTGTTTCATAAAGCGGCATTCTACAGTCTGTGAAAACCTTTCAGCAACTACCCAAGTTAATCACCCTGTTAGCAATAGGTACACTGTGTGCTTCGATGCCAGCTTACGCTCAGCAGGGTGCCGACGTAGCTTCCAAAGGTTTTTCGAGCCTCGCTCGGCAGCAATCCATAACGCCCGAATCATTGGCGACTATCAATCGCCTCAAAAGCCTGATCGGCCAGAAACGATATTCGTTGGCGATGGTCGAGATTAATTCACTCAGTAGCCAACTCAAAAAACTGCTGGGCGAATCACTGGCCTCGGCGTTCCCAGCCCCACCTCAAGGATTCCAAATCGCTCCGCTGCCCACTCATGACGACGATAGTGCACTGTTTTACAGAGTTTTCGAATCCCGATCAGGAGGACAGCTTGAGTTGTCAATCGTCACTCTCGATCCGTCGTATGACGATTACCTGCAAATGATTAAAAATCCAAGTTCGGTCACGCAAATGGAGACGGCTAGTATTATTGAAATCAGCAAAAGCATCACTGCAATCGAACGCTTCTCGCCGGCCGATAAAACCTACGAACGCCATGTAATATTAGGTGGGGGCACCATGCTGCATATCGTTTCGAATAACTCAATGGACAAATCGGGCCTTGATGCATTTTGTGACGCGATAAACTACGCTAAAATTCAATCCGAGATCATCTCGAAAAACTAACGGTAACCCCTGGCAGATGTACCGACAAAAACATTGCCAACTACTTACCAGGTCTGATAGGATCCGAAGCTCACTTTCGCGGAATTTTCCCGGAATAAATTTTGCTCCTGTAGCTCAGTAGGTAGAGCATTTCCATGGTAAGGAAAAGGTCATCGGTTCGAATCCGATCGGGAGCTCCATTACCCCTCTAGGAGGCACCATGGCTAAAGAAAAGTTTGAGCGGTCAAAGCCGCACGTAAACGTGGGTACGATTGGTCACGTCGATCACGGGAAGACGACGCTTACAGCGGCGATAACA
>Ga0214923_10001711_pt1 | contig 30563 bp, 23 predicted proteins | sample LL1510_MetaG_FD_177993 | JGI IMG/M metagenome (GOLD analysis project Ga0214923, IMG submission 177993) | Freshwater microbial communities from Lake Lanier, Atlanta, Georgia, United States - LL-1510 | ecosystem: Environmental > Aquatic > Freshwater > Lake | place: USA: Georgia | collected...
TCGCGCCTCGGCATCCCTTCGGGCCTGCCTCGGCTTACGCGAGGCTCGCCTGGAGGGCGAGCCGTCGCGGCTCGAGGCAACCTTGGCTTGCCTCGCAGCCGCGCACGCCTGCAGGGGCCATGGATGGGCAGTGTTTCGCGCCTCGGCATCCCTTCGGGCCTGCCTCGGCTTACGCGAGGCTCGCCTGGAGGGCGAGCCGTCGCGGCTCGAGGCAACCTTGGCTTGCCTCGCAGCCGCGCACGCCTGCAGGGGCCATGGATGGCCCTGCAGGCGTACAGTTAGCAGCGGACGTCGTCGGCGCGGCCGACGGCCTTCATGCGGCGCAGGAAGTGCGGGCCCTGCTCGGGCAGGGCCGAGGTTTCCGCCGGTGCCTGGACCGGCGGCTGAGTCCGCGGGGCGCGGAAGAACTCCGCGATCCGGCCCACGACGGTCCGCTGCTCGGCTGGCTCGAGCTCCGGGAAGATCGGCAGGGCGAGCGTCTCGTCGGCGGCCCGCTCGGTGTGCGGCAGATCGCCCTGCGCCCAGCCGAGGTGCGCGAAGCACTGCTGCATGTGGAGTGGAACGGGATAGTAGATCTCGGTGCCCACCTTGCAGGCCGTGAGATGCGCCCTGAGGGCGTCCCGCTGCCCGTCAGCCACGCGGATCACGAACTGGTTCCACACGTGGCGGCCCCGCGGCTCGTCGGCTGGGACGGCGATCCGCCCCTCGAGGTCATACTGCGCGAAGAGCTCCATGTAGCGGGCCGCGTTCGACTGCCGCGCGGTCGTCCAGGCGTCGAGGTGGGGCAGCTTCACGCGGAGGATCGCGGCCTGGATGGAGTCGAGTCGGCTGTTGATGCCGACCACCTGGTGGTAGTAGCGGGGCTCCATCCCGTGCACGCGCAGCAGCCTGAGCCGCTGTGCGACGTCGTCGCGCGTGGTGGTGAGAAAGCCGCCGTCGCCGGCGCCACCCAGGTTCTTCGTGGGGTAGAAGCTGAAGCAGCCGACGTCGCCGAGGCCGCCGGAGCAGCGTCCATGCCACGTCGAGAGGATGGCCTGGGCGGCATCCTCGACGACCGGGATCCCGGCGTCCCGGGCGATCGGCAGGAGAGCGTCCATGTCGGCCGTGCGGCCGAAGAGGTGCACGGGGATGAGCGCCCGTGTCCGGCGGCTGATCTTCCGCTGCACGTCGGCGGGGTCGACGAGGTAGGTGGCGGGATCGATGTCGGCGAAAATCGGGATCGCGCCGAGCCGTGTGACGGCGCTGGCCGTGGCGAAGAACGTGTAGCTCGGCAGGATGACCTCGTCGCCGGGCTGGATGTCGAGCGACATCAGTGCCAGGAGCAGGGCGTCGCTGCCGGAGGCGCACGAGATCGCGTGGGGCACACCGAGCGCGCGGGCCAGTTCGTTCTCGAGGTCGGTGACGTCGGGGCCGAGCACGAAACGGCCCGTGTCGCACACCCGGTCGAGCGCCGCCCGGATCTCCTCGCGGAGGGCCGCATACTGCCGGTCGAGCGCGAGCAGGCCGACCGCGGGCAGGAAGCCGCCCGCCCCGGGTCGGTCGTCGACGGCATTGGAGTGCTTCGCGGTGGCGTTGGCGGGCGGGGTCGCGGCGGCGGGGCGGATCATGATCGACGGTTCTCCAGGGCCTCGGCGGCGGGGCCGCACGACGCGGTCGTTCCCGCGCCGAGCTCCGCCGACGCTGTCCAGATCGTCACCGCCGTCTCATCCGCTACAGTCATTTATGCCTGCCCATGGAACCGCCTCCGAAGGCGGAGGGAGCGGGGAATAGGCGAGGGTCGGCGGGGCGTCAATGCCAAGGGTCGCCCGGGAGGATGCGCGACCGGCCGCCGGGGGGCGGGAAGACTGGGAAGCGGAGGCGAAGAAGGGCGGATGTTTGACATCCGCCCCGCGGCCACCCTAGATTCCGGACTCGTTTACGTCCCGCCGCCCGCCCTCACGGGAGCGTCGGCCCGCGGGAGGCAGTGGAGTTCGGCGTCGCGCCGGGGGCCGAGATCGTCCCCGCAGACGCCAGCCGGATGGCACCCGCAGCGGTCATCGATCTGGGGCAGCTCGCCCAGCGACTGGGGCTTTCACCAGCCGGCGTCGCCGCGGCGGTCGGCCTGCTCGACGAGGGGAACACGATCCCCTTCGTCACCCGCTATCGGCGCGACCAGACGGGCGGGCTCGACGAGGTGGACGTCCGCCGGATCGCGGAATGCGTCGGCAAGGCTCGGCAACTCGCGGACCGCAAGCACACGATCCTGCGCACGATCCACGGGCAGGGGAGGCTCACACCGGATCTCCAGGCCCGCATCGAGTCGGCCGAGAGCCACAAGCGTCTCGAGGACCTCTACCTGCCGTTCAAGCCACGCAAGCGTTCGCTGGCGGAGATCGCCCGTCAGCGCCGGCTGGAGCCGCTCGCCCGGGAGATCCTCGCCGCCGATCCCGCGGCCCTCGATCTCGACCGCCGCGCCGCCGACTTCATCGACGCCGACGGCCAGGTGGCCACGGCGGCCGACGCCCTCCAGGGCGTCGGGCACATCATCGCCGATGAATTCAGCGAGCGGGCCGACCTCAGGCAGCGGCTGCGCGACATCCTCTGGCGGACGGCGCGGCTCACGTGCCAGCGGGTGGAGATCGAGGGCAAGCCGCTCTCCAAGGACGCGAAGCACTTCCGCGACTATTTCGACTACGCGGAGCACGTCCAGCGGGTGCCGCCGCACCGGGCCCTCGCGATCAACCGTGGCGAGCGGGCCAAACTCCTCAAGGTGCGGATCGACGGCCCGGCCGAGGAGCTCCAGGCGGCGGCCGAGGAGCTGCTCGTCCCCGCGGGGCATCCGCACGCCGATCTCCTCCGGGGCTGCCTCCGAGACGCGCTGGCCCGCCTCGTGCTGCCGAGCCTCGAACGGGAGATGCGCCGCGAGATCACGGAATACTGCGAATCACACGCCGTCGAGGTGTTCGCCCGCAACCTGCGCAACCTGCTCCTCCAGCCGCCGGTCGCCGGCCGCCGGGTGCTCGCGCTCGATCCGGGCTTCAAGAGCGGCTGCAAGGCGGTGGCGATCGACGAGTGCGGCAATCCGCTGGAGCACGCGGTGCTCCACATCATCGGCCAGAAGGAGAAGCGCGAGGCCGCCGGCCGGAGGATCGTCGAGATGGTCAGGGCGCACGCGTGCACCGTGGTGGCCGTCGGCAACGGCACGGCCGGGCGGGAGACGGAGTCGCTGGTGGCGGAACTCGTCGGCGGCGAACTCAAGGACCTCGACGTCGCCTACGTGATCGTCAACGAGGCCGGGGCGAGCGTCTACTCCACGAGCGAGTACGCCCGCGAGGAACTGCCCGCCCACGAGGCGTCGGTGCGGGGGGCGATCTCCATCGGCCGGCGGCTTCAGGACCCGCTCTCGGAGCTGGTGAAGATCGAACCGGCCAACATCGGCGTGGGGCTCTACCAGCACGACGTGCGCGCCCGCCACCTCCACGCCTCGCTCGACGCGGTGGTGGAAAGCTGCGTGAACTACGTGGGTGTCGACGTCAACACCGCGAGCCCGGCTCTGCTCCGCTACGTGTCCGGCCTCAACCAGACCACCGCCCGCGGCTTCCACGAGTGGCGGGCCAGGAACGGCCCGTTCACGTCGCGGCAGCAGTTCCTCGAGATCCCAGGATTCGGCGAGGCCGCGTTCGTCCAGGCCGTGGGCTTTCTCAAGATCACCGGCGGCACGAACCCGCTCGACACCACCTGGATCCACCCGGAGAGCTACGCCATCGCCGGCAAGGTGCTCGAACGGCTCGGGGGCACGCCCGAGGACCTCCTCAGCCGCCAGCAGGCCGCGGCACTTGCCGAGAAGGCTGCGGCACTCGACCTGCCCGTGCTCGCGCGGGAGCTCGGCGTGGGCAGGCTGCTCCTGGCCGACATCGTCGAGCAGCTCGCCCGGCCCGGTCGCGACCCCCGCGACGACCTACCGAAGCCGTTCTTCAAGAAGGGCGTGCTCAAGTTCGAGGATCTCGAGGTGGGGATGGAACTGATGGGTTCCGTGCTCAACGTCGTCGATTTCGGGGCCTTCGTCGACATCGGGCTGCACGACAGCGGGATGGTCCACATCAGCCAGTTGTCGCGCCGCTACGTGCGCGATCCGCACGACGTGGTGACGGTGGGGCAGATCGTCGGGGTGTGGGTGCTCGAGCTCGACAAGGCGCGACGCCGCGTGGCCCTCACGATGATCCCACCCGGTGGCGAGCGGCCCCGGGCGGACGCGCGGCAGGAGAAGAAGCAGGAGCCGGCGCAGCAGCCGCCCGCCTCCGGCCGGGCCGCGCGGCCACGGCGGCAGCGGGAGGAGCCGGGCCACGCCCGCGGGCCGCAGTCCCGGACCTACTCGGCGAAGCCCGCCAAGCAGCCGCGGGTGCCGCTCACGAAGGCGATGCGGGACGGCAAGGAGCCGCTGCGGACCTTCGGCGACCTGAAGCAGTTCCTCGAGAACCGCGACCCGGATCCGGACGCCGACGAATAGCGCCGCTCACCGCCGCAGGGGGGCGGCCACGGCACGGGTCTCGAGGCCGTCGGGACGAGCCGCAACGGCGGCCCGGCCGAAAGCCCCGCCTACCGTTCGCGGAACGTGATCCGGCCCTTGGTGAGGTCGTAGGGGGAGAGTTCGACCTTCACCTTGTCTCCCGGGACGATGCGGATGAAGTTCTTCCGCATCTTGCCGGCGACGTGGGCGTTGACGATGTGACCGCCGGTGATCTGCACGCGGAACCGCGTGTTGGCGAGGGCCTGCGTGACGACCCCTTCCACTTCGAGAGCCTGTTCTTTTTCCGCCATGAAAGACCGAGAGCGACCGAGAGGGACCGAAGCGCGGGTGCTGGCCGAGGACGACGACCGCCCAGGATCGTATCGCCCGCCTTGCCGAGCGTCCAGCGGGCGTCACTCTTCGCCGCCTGCCTGCGGGGCCGATCCCGACGCCTTCCACTTGAGGTACGCGTCGAAGAAGCCGTCGAGGTTGCCGTCGAGCACGCTCTGGAAGTTTCCCACGGAGTGGCCCGTCCGCTGGTCCTTCACCCGCTGGTCGGGGTGGAGGAAGTAGTTGCGGATCTGCGAACCGAAGCCGGTCTTGGGCTGCTGCTTGTAGCGGGCGAGCTGCTCCGCCTCCCGCTTCTCCTCCTCGAAGCGGGCGATCCTGGCCCGCAGCATCTTGATGGCCGTGGCCCGGTTCTTGTGCTGGCTGCGCTCGCTCTGGCACTGCACCACGATCCCGGTGGGGAAGTGCGTGAGCCGGATCGCGCTCGACGTCTTGTTGACGTGCTGACCGCCGGCACCGCTCGCCCGGAACACGTCCTCGCGGATGTCCTCGTCCCTGAGTTCGACCTCGGTGTCGTCGTCGGCGATCTCGGGAGCCACGTCGACGGCGGCGAAGCTCGTCTGCCGCTTGCCTTCGGCATTGAACGGGCTGATCCGCACGAGGCGATGGATGCCCGTCTCTCCCTTGAGGTAGCCGTAGGCCCAGGGGCCGCGGATCGCGACGGCGGCGCTCTGGATGCCGGCCACGGCGTCATCCTGCCGGTCGAGCAGCTCGATGGAGTAGTCGTGCTTCGAGGCCCAGGCCGAGTACATCCGCAGGAGCATCTCGGCCCAGTCGTTGGCGTCGGTGCCGCCGTCGCGGGCGTTGATCGAGACGAGCGCGTCGGAGGAGTCGTGAGGCCCGGAGAGGAGCGACGTGAGTTCGAGCGAGTCGACGAGTCGCTCCAGACGGTCGGCCTCGGCGGCCAGTTCCGGCTCGAGCGACTGGTCCTCCCGGGCGAGATCCTCGAGCGCCTCGAGGTCGGCCCCCGCGGCGAGCGCCTCGTCGAGCGGCTTGAGGACGGAGTTGACGCTCTTCAGTTCGGCGACGGTCGCCTGGGCTTTCGCGTTGTCGTCCCAGAAGCCCGCCTGGCCCATCGCCTCCTCGATCCGGGCGGCGGATTTCCTGCGGCCGTTCCAGTCAAAGAGAGTCCCGCAGTTGCAGGAGGCGGGAACGGATGGCGAAGGCGCGATTGAAGAGTGCGGTGTCCATGTCGCCCATTGTACGGACGAGGTCTGCATTCGTGAAGCCGACAGCCCCCACGCAGCGCCGGTTCACGGCCGTTCGATGCGGCTGCCGGGCAGGCGACGCACGAGCCGCCGCACTTCGAGGACGCTGACGGCGGCCAGGGCCTGCGAGGCGGCCATGCCGGTCGCCTCGACGATCTCGTCGACCGTCGCCCCGGTGGATCCCACCGCGTCGAGAACACGGCGTTCGAGGTCGCCGAGCTGGAGTTCGGCGGGGTGGCTCACGGCTCGACCACCGGCCGTCGTGGCGGTTTCGAAGAGCGGGCCGAATTCCGCCAGGATATCGTCGATGCCGCCCACGAGCGTCGCGCCGTCCCGGATCAGGGCATGGCAGCCCCGCGACATCCGGGAATCGATCGGCCCTGGAACGGCGAACACCTCCCGCCCCTGCTCGCCCGCGAGCCGGGCCGTGATCAGGGCGCCCGACCGGTCCGAGGCCTCCACGACGACGACACCGAGCGAAAGCCCCGACACGATCCGGTTGCGCCGCGGAAACAGGCCCGGATGGGCCTCGGCGAGCGGCGGCTCCTCGCTCAGGAGCGCCCCGCTCCGGATCACATCGAGGGCCAGTTCAGCGTTCTCGGGCGGATAGACGTTGAGGACACCCGTACCCAGGACGGCGATCGTACGACCGCCGGCGGCAAGCGCGCCGCGATGCGCCGCAGCGTCGATCCCCCGGGCGAGGCCGCTGACGACGGTGTAGCCCGCGCGGGCCAGGCTCCCGCCGAGCTGTTCGGCGATCTTCAGGCCGTAGGGCGTGGCGTGACGGGCCCCCACGACGGCCACGGCGAGCGCATCGGCGGGCACGAGCGACCCGTGTACGAAGAGCAGCCCCGGCGGATCGTCGATCCGCGACAGCAGGCCGGGGTAGTGGGGCGAGCCCTCGAGGATGACGTCGATGGAGTGCTTCGCACACAGGTCGAGCGTGTCGTCGGCCGTACGGTCGCGGACGAGGGTGGGGATCGCCTCCGCGAGCTTCTTGCCGATCTTCGCGATCGAGCGGAGCTCATCCGGGCGTGCCGAGAAAATGCCGGCCGGGGAGCCGAACCGCTCGAGCAGGAGTTTTCGGTAGCGGGAGCCGACGCCGGGCAGGCAGGCGAGCCGCACGTGGTCGCGCAAGCGGTCATGCTCGGGAGAAGTGAACATTTGTCACGTTGTACCGGAGGCGAGGCCTGCCGTCAACAGACCTGTTTCGGGCATGACAGGCTGAAGCGAGCCGCGGATGACAGGCTGAAGCCTGTCCTACATGGGGGCATGACAGGCTGAAGCCTGTCCCACAAGTCCCGCCAGCAACGTTTAGGCCTGGAGGGCGACACCGGCATTCCAGACACACCTTGGCTGTGCCTGCGAATGCTCTGGCAAAAACCGGCCATGGATGGCGGTTTTTGCCCGCGCAGCCGGCTCTAGCCGGCTGCTGCCTGTCGCCTGGAGGGCGACACCGGCATTCCAGGCACACCTTGGCTGTGCCTGCGAATGCTCTGGCAAAAACCGGCCATGGATGGCGGTTTTTGCCCGCGCAGCCGGCTCTAGCCGGCTGCTGCCTTCAGCTCTGCGAGGTGCTGGGCCGTGTTCACCAGCCGGTCCCAGTTTTGCTCGACGTACTCGGGCGGACCGCCGATCTGGGCCACGACCTGGGCCACCTGCTCGGTCGGCACCATCTCGATCGCATCCCACGGGCAGACCTTGAGGTCGTAGGGGTTCGACTTCTTCCCCGGGATGTGCACGCACACCTCGCAGCCGACACACCGCTCGATGTCGATCTCGCACCAGCTCTGGAGGTTGTGGAACTGGTCGAATTGCTGCACCTTCACGATGCAGTCGACCGGGCACACCTCCAGGCAGCTCTCGCAGCCGGTGCAGTTGTCGGCGTTGATGACCGCCAGTTCCTTGGGGAGCTTCTTGCGGGGGCCGGCTTTTGCCATGATGGAAGGAATCGGTTGCGGAGGCGGGGGTTCTTCAGCCACCGTCATGGTAGCCGGTCTGCCCGGGCCGACAAAACGCCCGTTTTCGGCCGCTAGACGCACTCCCCGCGGACGAGGTCTTCGGGGGTCTGGCGGGCGCGGACGAGCCGGGCCTTGCCGCCGTCGACGAGGACTTCGGCGGGCAGGGGCTTGGAGTTGTAATTGCTCGCCATCACGAACCCGTAGGCCCCGGCGATCTCGATCACGAGGTAGTCGCCGACCGCGGCCGGCGGCAGCGGCCGCGTGGCCACGAAGCCGCCGTCGGTCTGGGTGAAGATGTCGCCCGACTCGCACAACGGGCCCCCCACCGCCACCTCCTCGAGCGTTTCCGACGCGGCTCCCGCCTGCGGGCAGAGGCTCATCGGATGGTACGACCCGTAGAGCACCGGTCGCGCGAGCGTGTTGAACCCGGCGTCGACGAGCAGGTATTTGCGGCCGCCCTGCTTCTTCACGGCGCGGATCTCCGTGATCACGAACCCGCTCTCGGCCGTGAGGTAGCGGCCGGGCTCGATCTCGAGCCGCAGGCGGTGGCCGAAGCGGTCCTCGAGCCGCCTGCGCGTCGTGTCCCAGAGCTGGAAATAGCCGGAGAGGTCGGCGTGCACCTCGCCGGGCTTGTACGGCACCGGGAGGCCGCCGCCGGCCGAGATCGTGGTGAGCGAGCGGCCGATCTCGCCCGCCACGCGTTCGAGAGCGCCCGCCACCTCGGCGAGATGCGCCAGATCGGTGCCGCTGCCGATGTGCATGTGCAGGCCCGTGACGGCGAGGCCCGCCCACTCGGCGCGCCGCAGCACCTCCGGGATCTCGCCGTGCCAGATGCCGTGCTTCGAGCCCTCGCCGCCGGTGTTCGTCTTCTGGCTGTGGCCGTGGCCGAAGCCGGGGTTCACACGGAGGGTGATCTCCGCCCCGGGCACCCGTTCGGCCACCTGCTCGATCATGTCGGCCGAGCCGCAGTTGACGTGGATGCCGTGCTTCGCCACCGCATCGAGGCTCTCACGATCGAAGATGTCGGCCGTGTAGACGATCGGGTGCACCGGCGGCAGGCCGTCGGTGGCGGGGGCCTTCGCGGCGTGCGCGGCATAGCCGGCCGCCAGGGCCCGGTGGATCTCGCCCGTGCTCACCGCGTCGACCATCACCCCCTCGCTCCGCACGAGCGCGAGCACGGCGAGGTTGGAGCAGGCTTTTTGCGCGAACCGCACGGTGTCCCAGGCGGCGAGGTCGCGGCAGCGCCTGCGGATGATCTCGGCGTCGTAGACGTAGAGCGGCGTGCCGTGGGAGCGCGCGAGGTCAGCAACGCGGACGCCCGCGATCGTGTCGCGAAGGACGGGCTGCTCGGCTGGCGAACTGGTCGTTGACATGGTGTGGTGGAAGGGCGAGCTGATCGGCGCTGCTACCTGGGAGAGGGGACGGGGATCGGAAACCCCCGCGGCACCTCCGGCAGCGGGACGCCACCCGGGCCGACGGGCTTTTCGGGGGTCGTCATCGCGGCCACGGCCTTGAGGACCGCCGCATCGAGCGAGAGCCGTGTCGTGACGCCCCGCTCGACCGGCCGCACGCGCATCTCGACGAGCCCGCCCCCTGCCTCCCGTGCCGCGGCCGCAGCCCGTGCGACCCGCCCCTCGTCCGTCACCGTGTCGACGTAGTCGAGGATCGGCGCCGCCGTCACCGCGAGGTCGGCGATCGGCTGCGCGTCGGCGACGGGCCTGCCGCTGGCGGCGAGCGTCGCTTCGGCCCGTTTCGCGACGTCGCCGCCCGCCAGCACGATGGCGTAGTCGGGGGCCACGGCGAGGGTGAAATCGAGCGACTTCCCGATCCGCTCCGCGAGGTCTTCGTCGGCCACGTCGAACGACACCGTGTGCAGCGTGGCCGGGCCGGCCTTGCCGGTGTCGAACCGGGCCGTGACGCCGGGGAGCACCCCGCCGGCCGCGCCGAAAGCCTTCTTCACCTGCTGCTCGAGCGCCTTGCCATCCCTCACCCGCACGCCCGCCGTGAAGGCCGGCAGGGGTTTCTCCTTCGTGGCGGCGGTCGTATCGACGGCGAGCGCCGCGTCGAGAGCGCCGGCGGCGAGCGTGGCCGAGAGCACGTCGTACACGACCCGGGAAATCGTGCGCGTGAGCGGATCGCCGGCCTCGCGGGGCAGCAGCTGGTCGAGCGTCGTGAGGAACCCGGCGCGGGCCTGTTCCGGGATCGCCTGGGCCACGTGGCCGCGGATCGCCGGCTTGTTTCCGGCGGCAAGCGGGGGCACGCCCACCGTGAGCGTGCCCTGGGCCAGCGTCGCCACGGCGGCGGCCGACACGGAGCCCGGCAGGGCGACGGAACGATTTTCCAGGAACACGGTGCCGTTCGAGTCGTCGATCGCCAGGCCGAGCGCGAGCGACTCGGTCTGCCGAAGGCTGTCGAGGAACGCGCCGATGGAAGCGCCATCGACAGGCTGGCCCTGGGCGGCCGCATCCGCGGCGCCCTGCTCAACCATGGCCTCGAACTGGCGTCGTACGCCGTCGGACATCCTCCCTGGAAACGCCTCGATGCCGAGCGTGTAGTCCCTGGCCACCGCCGCGAGGAGCGGGGTCGGATCGACGGGCGGGGCCTCGAGACCGGCGGGTGCGACCGCCGCCCAGCCGTCGCGCTCCGTGATCGAAAGTCGAATGCCGCTCGGCAGCGTCGCACGGCGCCTGTCGCCCTCCTTCGTGACGGGGCCGGTCACGGCCTGCAGGGACGCGAGCAGTTTGTCGAGATCATTCACCGGCACGAATGCGTGCGCGGCGATGTCGGCCCCATCGCTCGTGACCACGATTCCCAGCGGCCGATTCAGATCGAGCCCCGCGAGGCCACGGCCCTGCGTGGAGAGATTGATCAAAGCCTCGACCATCGGCGTGAGGCCGGGATTGTCGATCTGCCTGCCGAACCACGACAGCTGGCTCTTGAGATCGGCGTAGCCGTCGATCGCGGCGACGAGCAGCACCTGGCGCTCGGCCGCCGGGGCGACGCCCGCGGCGAGAACGAGGCAGGCGGCGGCGAGCAGGCCGCGGAGCGAACCGTCGTGACGGAAGAAAGCCATCGCGTGATCTCCGTGCGAAAGGGAAGAGCTACGCAGTTTACCGTTGCGATGGGGAAACCAGTATTCTCGACCTGCCATGCAGCCGCTTCCGCCGCGTTCCGCGTTCCACACGGTGCCCGCGCGGCGCCGCGTGTGGCCGCAGGTCTGGCTCTCCCTCGCCACGGCGGCCACGACGTTCGCCGCCGGCGTGGTCGGCTGGGAGCCCGTGGTGCTCGGGATCGACGCCGACCTCGCCGGGCGGATCGGCGCGCACTGGCAGCGCGGGCTCGTCTACATGGCCGCGGTGATGGGCGTACTCGGCGCGCACGAAGCGGGGCACTTCGTCGCCGCGGTCGTGCACCGCATTCCGGCCACGCTCCCGATCTTCATCCCGATGCCGGTGCTGCTCACGGGCACGCTCGGCGCGGTGATCGGCATGGAGGGCTCGCGGGCCGACCGCCGGCAGCTCTTCGACATCGCGATCGCGGGGCCGATCGCGGGGCTGGTCGTGATCCTGCCGGTGCTGGCCGCCGGCATGCTCGCAGGGCAGCCGACCGAGGCGAGCCCCTTCGCCACGCCGCCGGTCGCCGCGTGGCTGCAGTCGCGGTTGCGGCCCGATCTGGCCCCCGGCGCCAGCATCGCCCCCAATCCGCTCTTCATGGCCGGCTGGGTGGGGCTGCTCGTGACGGGCCTCAACATGATCCCGGTGAGCCAACTCGACGGCGGCCACGTCAGCTATGCGATCTTCGGGCGGCGGGCCCACTGGATCGCACGGGCCATTCTTCTGGCGGCGATCGCGGCGATCGTCGTGCTTGGCCGCTACAACTGGATCGCGATGGTGGTGATCGTGGCCCTGATGGGCACCGACCATCCGCCGATCCGCGACGACGGCGAACCGCTCGGCCTGGGCCGCACGCTCCTCGGCCTCGTGTCGCTCCTGATCCCGATCGTGACGTTCATGCCCGAGCCGCTGCTCTTCGAGTGAGCCGGGCTCATTCGGGAGGTTTCGTTGACGGGCGAGGCCGACGGGCCATAATTCACGGTTGGTCCGCCCCGTTCCCCGCCGGATCAGGAGGAGTCCCGTGAGCATCGCCGCCAACTCGGCTTCGCCGGCCGCGGTTCCGAACTTCGTGGAGTTCGACGACCCGGACGTGTGGGCCGCGATCGCCGCCGAGCAGACCCGCCAGGCCGAGGGCCTGGAGATGATCGCCAGCGAAAACTTCACGAGCCCGGCCGTCATGCAGGCCGTCGGCAGCGTGCTCACCAATAAATACGCCGAGGGCTACCCCGGCCACCGCTACTACGGCGGCTGCGAGTTCGTCGACAAGGTCGAAGACCTCGCCCGCGAGCGGCTCAAGGCCCTCTTCGGGGCCGAGCATGCCAACGTGCAGCCCCACTCCGGCAGCCAGGCGAACGCGGCCGTCTACATGACGGCGATCCAGACCGGCGACACGGTGCTCGCCTTCGATCTGGCCCACGGCGGCCACCTCACGCACGGCATGAAGCTCAACGCCTCGGGCGTGCTCTACCGGTTCGTCCACTACGGCGTCCGCCGCGACACGAACCTTCTCGACTTCGACCAGGTGGCGAGCCTCGCCCGCGAGCACAAGCCGAAGCTGATCGTGGCCGGTGCCAGCGCCTACCCCCGCGAGATCCCCCACGGGACGTTCGCGGAGATCGCCCGCGAGGTCGGCGCGAAGCTGATGGTCGACATGGCCCACTATGCGGGGCTCGTCGCCGCCGGCATCCACGACAACCCCGTGCCCGTGGCCGACTTCGTCACGAGCACGACGCACAAGACGCTCCGCGGCCCGCGCGGCGGCATCGCGATGTGCCGCGCTGAAAACGCGAAACTGCTCGACCGCTCGGTGTTTCCCGGCCAGCAGGGCGGCCCGCTCATGCACGTGATCGCCGGAAAGGCGATCGCCTTCGGCGAGGCGCTCAGGCCGGAGTTCAAGGCCTATGCGCAGAAGGTGGTCGAGAATGCCCGCACGCTCGCGGCGGAACTCGCCCGCGGCGGCGTGACGCTCGTGAGCGGCGGCACCGACAACCACCTGATGCTCGTCGACGTCACGCCGCTGGGCATCGGCGGCAAGCTCGCCGAGGAGACGCTCGACCGCTGCGGCATCACCTGCAACAAGAACATGATCCCGTTCGACGAGCGGAAGCCGATGGATCCCTCCGGGATCCGCCTCGGCACGCCCGCGCTCACGACGCGGGGCATGGGGGCGGACCAGATGAAGCAGATCGCGGCCTGGATCCTGCGCGTGCTCAAGAGCCCGGCCGACGAGAAGCTCGTGGCCGCGACGAAGGGCGAGGTGGCCGACCTCGCCGAGCAGTTCCCCGTGCCGGCCGCGAAGCTCGAAGCGTCCGAGCGATGAGCCGCGTCGTGCGGATCGGCCTCGTGCAGTCGGCCTGCACGCCGTCGCGCGAGCACAACGTCGCCCAGGCCCTGGCCGGCATCGCCGAAGCGGCCGCCGGCGGGGCGGAGGTCGTGTGCCTGCAGGAACTCTTCGCGGGCGAGTATCCCTGCCAGGCGGAGGATCACGACAGGTTTCAGGAGGCCGAGGCGGTCCCCGGGCCGCTCACGGAGCTTCTCGCCGCGGCGGCCAGAAAGCACGGCGTGGTGCTCGTGGGGAGCGTCTTCGAGCGGCGCTCGGCCGGCCTCTTCCACAACACGGCCGTGATCTTCGATCGCGACGGCTCGACGGCGGGCGTGTATCGCAAGATGCACATCCCCGACGACCCCCACTACTACGAGAAGTTCTACTTCGCGCCCGGCGACACGGGGTTCATGAGCGTGCCCACGAGCCGGCTCCAGGTCGGCCCGCTCGTCTGCTGGGACCAGTGGTATCCCGAGGCGGCCCGGCTGACCGCGATGGCCGGCGCCGAGGTGCTCTTCTACCCCACGGCGATCGGCTGGCTCGACGGCGAGGAGAAACTGCACCACGAGCAGTACGAGTCGTGGGACACGATGCTCCGCAGCCACGCCATCGCCAACGGCGTGTTCGTGGTGGCGGTGAACCGCACGGGCCGCGAGGGTGCGCTGCGTTTCTGGGGCGCGAGCGTCGTCTACGCCCCGAACGGCCAGCGGCTCGTGAAGGCCGGGCACGACACGCCCGAAACGATCGTCGTGGAGTGCGACCTCGCGCGGATCGAATGGTCGCGGACCCGCTGGCCGTTCTTCCGCGACCGGCGGATCGACGCCTTCGGCGGGCTGCTCTCGCGCTGGGGCGGTGCGTGATGGCGACCGCAGCATCGGCCTACCGCCTGCCGGCCGAGTGGGAGCCGCACGCGGCCACGTGGCTCGCCTGGCCGCACCGCCGGGCCACGTGGCTCGGCGACTTCGCCGCGATCCCGCCGGTCTTCGAAACCGTCGCCCGGCTCCTCGCCCGGTACGAGCCGGTGACGATCGTCGCCGCCGGGCCCGTGCTCGCCGAGGCCCGCGGGCGGCTCGACGGCGTCGCGAACGTCGGGTTCGTCGATCTGCCCACGAACGACGCGTGGCTGCGCGACACCGGTCCCGTGTTCGTCGTGCCGCGCGACCGTTCGCACGGCGCACGGCCCGCTGCGGTCTGCTGGGGGTGGAACGCCTGGGGTGGAAAATATCCGCCGTGGGACCGGGATGCGGCGCTCGGCCGGGCCCTCGCCGGCCGGCTGGGAATCGACGTCGTCGACGGCGGTCTCGTGCTCGAGGGGGGCGGCCTCGAGACCGACGGCGAAGGGACGCTGCTCGTGAACCACCGGTGCCTCGAAGACCCGGCGCGCAATCCGGGCGTATCGCGCCCGCGGCTCGAGGAGATTTTGTGCGCCCGCCTGGGGGTCGACCGCGTCCTCTGGGTCGGCGGGGAACTCGCCGGCGACGACACCGACGGCCACATCGACCAGCTCGCCCGGTTCGTGGCCCCCGGCTGCGTCGTGGCCGCCCGGCAGCCCGACCCCCTCGATCCCAATCATGCCTCGCTCGAGGCCACTCTCGCGGTCCTCGGCACGCTCGTCGACGCTTCAGGGCGGCGGCTCGAGGTGCTGCCGATCGACATTCCGCCGCGGTTCGCGTTCGAGGGCACGCAGCTGCCGGCGAGCCACCTCAACTTCTACGTGGGCAACGGCTTCGTGGCGGTGCCCGTGTTCGGAGCCTGCACCGACGAGGCCGCCCTCGCCACGCTCGCGGGCTGCTTCCCCGGCCGCTCGATCGAGCCCGTCGACTGCCGCGATCTCGTCCGCGGCCGCGGGGCGCTGCATTGCATCACGCGGGACGAGCCCTCCATGGCCTCGTCCCGCTAGGCCCGGCGAAGACAACGCCGAGGGTTGTCTTGCCGGGCGGTCGCCGTCCTGGCGACGCATCACGCGGGACGAGCCCTCCATGGCCTCGTCCCGCTAGGCCCGGCGAAGACAACGCCGAGGGTTGTCTTGCCGGGCGGTCGCCGTCCTGGCGACGCATCACGCGGGACGAGCCCGCCGCTTTTTTGGGCTTGCCCGCCCGTGGCTTCGTGGGCGACGATTCCGCTTCCGGAGAGTCGAACGGCTGGAGAAGGAGGTGGGCGGATGGAACAGGTGGCGTCGTTCGCGCGAGGGCTCGTGTCGCTGCTGGCCCGGCTCATGCTCGCGGCGATCTTTCTGGCCAGCGCCATCGGTAACAAGATCCTCCACTTCAAGGCGACGGCCGACTACATGCAGCAGGAGGGCGTGCCGCTCCCCACGCTCGCGCTCGTGGGGGCGATCGGCCTGCTCCTGCTCGGAGGGCTGTCGCTCGTCCTCGGCGCGTGGACCCGGATCGGCGCCTTCTTCCTGATCGTCTTCCTGGCGGCGGCCACCTACTACTTCCACGACTTCTGGACGGTCGCCGACCCCGGCCAGCGGCAGGCGCAGACGATCCAGTTCATGAAGAACATGGCGATCGGTGGCGGGCTCCTCTCGCTGGTGGCCTTCGGCGGCGGGCCGTGGGGCGTCGACGGCTGGATCGCGTCGCGCCGCGAAGAGGTCGAGACCGGCACCTCCGCGGCGAAGCAGCGGGTGGGTGGGAAGATGCCGCAGCAGGGCTGAGCCCTCACCGGCGCCGCGTCTGCCGCCCGGTCGGAGGGCCGTCGATCTGCAGGGCACAGGCGGCGAAGGCCGCCGGGGAAAGTTCGGCTGCCCGGGCTGGGGCGACGGCCGGAGCGGCCGTCGGCGCGTCATCGCGGAATCCCAGCATCCGCATCGCCGGAGTCCCCGGGACCGCGCCGAGCGAGAACGTCACCTCGTAGGTTCCGGTCGAGCCCGCCGCGGCCCAGCGGCCGTTGACGGGGTTGTAGGAGGCGTTGCGGTAGCCGGAGATCCCCGCGTAGTAGGTGCCCGACACGCGCGGCGTGAACGCCAGGTAGCTGTCGAGGGATCCGCGGGCGTCGTCGTTCGACGCCAGTTCGGTGCCCCGGGCATCGAATAGGCGCACGTAGCTGTCGAGCCGCGACGGGTTGGCGAGCCGCCGCGCCGCGACGTCGATCACGAAAACCTGCCCCGCCTGGAGCGCCACCCGGTAGAGGTCGACGTCGCGCCTGCCGGACGGGCCGTCGCCGATGGTGCCGGCCAGCCGGCTGCTGCCGTTCACGGCGAACGCGCCGGCGAGCGTGTCGCCCGCGTCCGGGATCGGCGTGGCGACGGGGGCCGGGAGCGGCGCGGCCGGCGGGGCCGGTTCGGCCGCCGGCGGGGTGATGCCGCCGCGGACGAGCGCGCCGAGCCGTTCGAGCGCCCCGGCCGCGTCGAGCAGGCCGCCACTGGCCACGCGGCCGGCGAGGCCCGGTAGCGGCGTCACTCCGGTGAGGATCGCCGCACGGATCTGGGCGACGTTCGCCCCGGGATACGCCGCGGCCAGCAGGGCCACGGTGCCCGTCACGTGCGGCGCGGCCATCGACGTGCCGCTGTAGGTCGCATAGGCGTTGCCCGGCACGGTCGAGTAGATGCCGGAGCCGGGTGCCGCCACGTCGACGCTCGTGACACCGTAGTTGGAAAAGCTCGCGAGCGAGCCGTCGCGGGTGGTGGCGGCCACGGAGATGATCGACGTGCCGGGGTAGGCCGAGGGGTACTGGGGCGTCACGTCGGTGTTGGCGGCGCTATTGCCCGCGGCGGCCACGAACAGGATCCCGGAGCGGCCCGCGGCATCGATCGCGTCGCGCAGGAGCGTCGAGTAGCCGCCCCCGCCCCAGCTGGCGTTGGCCGCCACGATGTTCACGCCGCAGTCGCGCCGCATGTGCGTGGCGTAGTTGACCGCCGCGATCGCGTTGCTCGTGGATCCGCTGCCCGACCTGTCGAGGAACTTGAGCGGCATGATCGAGACCTGCCAGTTCACGCCCGTCACGCCGACCCCGTTGTTGCCCACCGCCCCGATCGTGCCGGCCACGTGCGTGCCGTGGCTGTTGTCGTCCATGCAGTTGCCGTTGTTGGCGACGAAGTTCCAGCCGTGCACGTCGTCGACGAAGCCGTCGCCGTCGTTGTCGATGCCGTCGCCGGCGGTCTCGCGCGGGTTCGTCCAGATGTTCGCGGCGAGGTCCTGGTGCGTGTAATCGACCCCGGTGTCGATCACGGCGACCACCACGCCGCGCGAGCCCGTGGTCCTGTTCCAGGCCGCCTCCGCGTGGATGTCGACGCCGGCCACGCCCCCCGACTGGCCCACGTTGCGCAGCCCCCACAGGCGATCGAACGAGGGATCGGCGGGCAGTGCGGTCGGTGCGATGGCGAAGTCGGGTTCGACGGTCGTCACGCCCCGGGTGCGGCCGGCCCAGGCCGTGACGTCTCCCGCGGCCGCGCCGGGTGCCACGAGCGAGAAGAACCCGTCGCCGAGCGCTCGGCCGCGCCACGCGACCGGGAGCCGAAGATCGGCGAGCGAGGCGGCGCGATCGGCCACGTGCGCTACCCACGAATCACCGAACACATCGACGCTGCGGTCGTTCCAGCTGATCTGCCGCAGGCTCTCCGCCGCGGCCGGCGCCACGTCCGCGGACATCGGCAGGCGGGGCTCGAGATTCTCGATCGACAGCAGGCCGGCGTGCCGCCCCCTGCGGGAGACTGAGCGAACCATGATGGCGGCCTTTCGGCTGCCGTCGGCCTTGCCCCACCCGGTCGGCCGTCCCCTCGGCGGTCGACCGTGGTCGACGTGGTGTCGTCGAACGGTTCGCGTCGCGAGCGCTTCGTTCCCCGTCCGGCGATCGAATTATCGAAGTCGGTCAACGACCGGCTCGCGATTTCACGGGGCTGATTCGCAAATCGCTCGACAGCGTTGTACAACCGGACCCGGTCATACGAACGGACAGTTGGTACTCCGCTTCGAGGGACGTTCGCATCCATGGTTTTTCCCGTCGGCGACGACAACTCCGACCGGCGGTCGTTTCCGCTGGTCACGATCGCAATCCTCGCGGCGAACGTGTTCGTGTTCGTCGTGCTGCAGAAGCTGGGGGCCGACGAGGATTTCACGCTGGCCTACTGCCAGGTGCCGGCCGAGATCCTCTCCGGCCGCGACGTCGTCACGGAGCCGGCGGTGCGGGAGATCGCCGTCCAGGGGCGGGTGATGGAGGTTCCGGTGCCCGGGCTCAGGCCCACTCCGATCCCCGTGTGGCTGACGCTCTTCACCGCCATCTTCATGCACGGCAGCGTCATGCACCTGGCCGGGAACATGTGGTTCCTGTGGATCTTCGGCGACAACGTCGAGGACGACATGGGGCACCTCAAATACCTCCTCTTCTATCTCGCCACGGGGATCCTGGCGTCGCTGGCCTTCGTGGCGTTCAACGCCACCGGCGAGGCCGCCCTCACCCCCTGCCTCGGGGCCTCGGGGGCGATCTCGGGGGTGCTCGGGGCCTACCTCGTGCTCCACCCCAACCGCCGGGTGAGCGTGATCCTGCTGAGGATGATGGTCGACGTGCCGGGCTACGTGGCCGTCGGGATCTGGTTCCTGTTCCAGGTGGTGAGCGGGGTGTTCGATTCCAGCGGCGGCGGGGGCGGGGTGGCCTACTCGGCCCACGTTGCCGGGTTCGTGGCGGGCCTCCTCCTGGCCAAACCGCTGAGCATGGGGCACGTCCGCGACGCGGCCGACCCGCTGGTCGTCCTCCGGCGGAGGATCGGCTAGCCGGCGGGCTGGTCTGTGACCCTCCGGCCGGCTATCACTGAGGGGCAGGAGGGCTCGCGCCATGGTGACCGCGGTCGCGGATTCGACGGAGGTGGTCGTCGTCGGGGGTGGCCCCGCCGGCGCCACCACGGCCACGCTCGTGGCCCGGCAGGGCCGGCGGGTCGCGCTCTTCGAGCGCGAGCGGTTCCCGCGGTTCCACATCGGCGAGTCGCTGATTCCCGAGACGTTCTGGGTGCTCGAGCGGCTGGGCATGCTCGACGCCATGCGGTCGAGCCGGTTCGTCGAAAAGCACTCCGTGCAGTTCGTGAACGAGAAGGGGCTGCTCTCGGAGCCCTTCTACTTCGCCGACCACAAGCCGCAGGAGAGTTCGCGCACCTGGCAGGTGGTGCGGAGCGAGTTCGACGAGATGATGCTGCGGAACGCCGCCCGGCACGGAGTCGACGTGCACGAGGGCACCCGGGTGCTCGAGGTGCTCTTCGAGGGGCGGCGGGCGACGGGCGTGCGGGTGGAGGACGAGGCGGGCGTCGTGCGCACCGTGGCGGCCGACGTCGTCGTCGACGCCAGCGGCCAGGGGGCGATGATCATGAGCCGCCTGGGTCTCCGCGACTGGGACCCCGTCCTCAAGAAGGCGGCGATCTGGACCTACTGGAAGAACGCCGCCCGCGGCACCGGCCGCGACGCGGGGGCGACGCTCGTGCTGCAGCTCGACCGAAAGCAGGGCTGGTTCTGGTACATCCCGCTCCACGACGGCACCGTGAGCGTGGGCGTGGTGGCGGGCTACGACTATCTGTTCAAGGACCGCGACACGAAGGATCCCGAGGCGATCTACTTCGAGGAGGCGGCCCGCTGTCCGGGGCTGCAGTCGAGGATCGCGGCGGCCGAGCGGGCGGCGCCGATCCGCGTGGCGAAGGAGTATTCGTATCGCTCCCGCGACGTCGCGGGCGACGGCTGGGTGCTCGTGGGCGACGCCTTCGGGTTCCTCGACCCGCTGTATTCGTCGGGGATTCTGCTCGCCCTGAAAAGTGGTGAACTCGCGGCCGACGCCATCGTGGCGGCGCTCGCCGCGGGCGACACGTCGGCCGCGCGGCTCGGCGCCTGGGGCCCCGAGTACGTCCGCGGGATGGAGCGGATGCGCAGGCTCGTGTGCGAGTTCTACGAAGGCTTCAACTTCGGCCGGTTCGTCAAGAAGCATCCGCACCTCAAGGGTCACGTCACCGATCTGCTCATCGGCGACCTGTTCAACGACCGGGTCGACGAGATCGTGGCGCCGCTCGAGGCCCTGCGGGCCGAGGATCCGGCCCGGGCGTGACCCGGGCCGCGGCAGGCATGCCCGTCGAACTGTCGTTCACGGAGTCAGGGTCGGGGAGGCCGCTCGTCGTCCTCCACGGACTCTTCGGCTGGAAGCGCAACTGGGCCACGATCGCCAGGTCGCTGGCCGCGGACCGCCGCGTGCTGTGCGCCGACCTCCGCAACCACGGCGAGAGCCCGTGGGATCCGCGGCACGACTACCCGGCCCTGGCCGAGGACGTCGCCGCCTTGATCCGTACGCATGCTGGCGGTTCGGCCGACGTCCTCGGCCACAGCATGGGGGGCAAGACGGCGATGACGCTCGCCCTCGCCGCGCCCGAGCTCGTCGCCCGCCTGGTGGTGGTCGACATCCCGCCCGCCCCCTCGGGCGGCACCGTGATCGAGCACCTGCGGGCCCTGCGGTCGCTCCCGCTGGCCGCGTTCTCGCGCAGGTCCGACGTCGAAGCCGCCCTCGCTCCGGCGGTGCCCGACGCCGCGGTCCGCGCGTTCCTCGTCCACAACGTGAAGAGCGGCCCCGGCGGCCTGTCGTGGGCGGTCAACCTCGAAGCGCTCGAGCGGCACGCGGCCGACATCGTCGGCTTTCCCGACCCGCCGCCGGGGAGGCCCTTTGGTGGCCCGACGCTGTTCGTCGCCGGCGGCCGTTCGGGCTACCTGCGGCCCGAGCATGCGGCCCCGATCGGGCGGCTGTTTCCCGCGGCCGAGTTCGAGGTCGTCGCCGACGCCGGGCACTGGGTGCACGCCGACGCCCCCGGCCCGCTGCTCGCCGCGGTGAGCCGGTTTTTGTCGAAGTGACCGGAGTGCCGCCGGCCGGATGCGGGCCCGACGGCACAGGCTCCCGGACGCGCTCCGGCGCCCCCAAAAGCCGTTTTCCGCGGGATTTTCCGCCGGCACGATTTTTCCACTTCGCGCAATTTCGCGCCGCTCGCTACCGTGCCGCCCATGACGAGGCCCGTGGGCGTCCCGCGGGCAGCGGCAGACCGAATCGCCTCACGATTCGGACGTCGTGCGATTCGGTCCGGTTCCCCAGAAGGAGATTCTCATGAAGCGGTTCCCCGTTGTTTCGATGTTCCTCGTGCTGGTCGTCGGCCTCGTGATGGCCGACTCGGCCTCGGCCGCCGGCGGTCTGCGTCGCGGACGTTCCAGCTGCGACTGCGCCACCGAGCCGGCGTGTGCCGCCGCCGAACCCGCCTGCTGCGCAGCCGAACCGGCCTGTGCCGCAGCCGAACCGGCCTGCTGTGCAGCCGAGCCGGCGTGCTGTGCAGCCGAGCCGGCGTGCTGTGCAGCCGAGCCGGCGTGCTGTGACGCCGCGCCCAGGCGCCGCGGCCGTCTGCGTGGGTGGCTCTCGAGCCGCAAGGCCAGCCACAGCGCCGACAGCTGCACCAGCTGCTGCGAGGAGCCCGCCTGCTCGGCCGAGCCCTGCTGCAACGCCGGCTGACGAGATCTTCGCGGTTGAAGCGGCTTCTTCCGAGCCGGGGCCTTCCAGTCCGGAGGGCCCCGGCCGAGCCGCTCGCATCCCCCGGGCTGGATCAATCCCAGGCCGACATGGAGCCCCGAACCACCCACGCCCGCAAGGACTATGAGCAGGGCACGCTCGACGAGGTGACCGTCGACCGCGACCCGATCCGGCAGTTCGCCGCCTGGTACGATGCGGCGGTCGCGGCCGGCGTGCCGGAGCCGGAGGCGATGACGCTCGCCACGGCCACGCCCGACGGCCGCCCGTCGGCCCGCGTCGTACTCCTGCGCGGCTTCGACGCCCGCGGATTTTGCTTCTTCACGAACTACGAGAGCCGCAAGGGGCGGGACCTCGCCGCCAATCCCCGTGCCGCGCTCGCGTTTCACTGGGCCGCCCTCGAGCGGCAGGTGCGGATCGAGGGCAGGGTGGAGCGGACGACGGCCGCCGAATCCGACGCCTATTTCCAGAGCCGGCCGAGCGCGTCGCGGATCGGCGCCTGGAGTTCGCCGCAGAGCGAGGTGATTCCCGACCGGGCCGCGCTCGAGGCGCTCGTCGCCCGCTTCCGGGCCGAGCACCCCGACGACGCCGCGATTCCGCGGCCGGGGCACTGGGGCGGGTTCCGGCTCGTGCCGGAGCGGATCGAGTTTTGGCAGGGGCGGCCGAGCCGCCTCCATGACCGCCTCTGCTTTCGCCGCGACGCCGGCGGCTGGAGCGTCGAGCGGCTGGCTCCTTGACGGCCGCCCCGACGGCGAGCATCCAGGGTCAATCGGGGCGACTGCCCACGCCCAAAGGATAACCGGTACTCCCTCGACATCGCCACGCTGGCCATCTTCCCGGAATACGTCGAATTCGACGGGGAAGACGTGCTGAAGTTGTTGGTGCAGGGGGAGGCCGGACGAACGATCAAGTGACGGGCCCCCGGCCTGTCGCATGGTCTCGGACCGTCGGCCTTCGCGGGAGGCGAACCAAACGTTCGCCCCGTGAAAGTCACCATCATGGACACCATGTCTCCCGCCGGCGGAGCCGGCAGTTTCTCGTTTGATGATTCCCTTCATTCGCATCTCCTGAACGGTCACGGCCGCGGCCGCGTGCAGGCCGACGACTTCGGCCTTCCGGACCGGAAGGACCTGCTGGGCCTTGCCCGCAGCTATCTCGAGATCCAATCGCGGCTCTGGCCGCAGTTGGCCGGCACCGCGGCGGTGCCCGAGCCTACCGACGCCGTGCTCGAGGCGATGGCCGACGCCTTCGAGCGGCGGTTCCGTCGGCAGACGATCGACCGCTTTCAGACCACCGGCCTGCCGAAGGTCTGGGACGCCCTCGGGATCGGCTACACCCGGTTCAGCGACGAGGGCTCCAACCATCGATCGCTCGACCAGCAGCTGCTCAACGTACTCACCAAGGCCCAGCGGGAAGGGGTGTTCGTCCCGTGGGAATACGTGTGCGCCGACGCGGCCGTGAGCGGCACGATCGCCTGCCGCCGTGGCTATACCGTCGCGAAGATGCTGCTGGAGCAGAGCGACGCCCTCGGCATCACGTGGTTCATCGTCGATGACCTGTCGCGGCTGAGCCGCAACACGATCGAGTCGCTCAAGACGGGCGAGCTAGCGACCGACATGGGCGTCCGGCTCGTCGGTGCCAGCGACGGGTTCGATATCGCGAACCCGCAGGCCACGCTCCTGCTGCCGATCTCGTCGTCGTATCACGCCGCGTTCATCCAAGACCTGCGGGCGAAGGTACGGCGCGGCATGGACGACGCCTTCCTACGGGGCGAGAACATCCAGCCGCCCGGGTTCGGTTACCGGATGGTGACCGTGAAGGACGCGAACGGGAACGACGTCTACACCCGGAAGGACAAGGACAAGTTGGAAAAGCGGGCCGAGATCGACCCGGAGGCGGCTGCGTGGATCGTGCGGGGCGCCGAGATGATCGCCTACGAAGGCAAGAGCCCCATCGAGGTGGCTCGGTTCTTCAATGAGAACAACGTCGGCGGCCGGAAGACGTGGGCCGATGAGAACGTCCGCAAGCTCTACCGCCGCGAGCGGCTCGTGGGCATCGAGGTCTTTCGAAAGAGCCGGCAGATCCGAGACCGTCGGACCGGGAAGATCCGTACCGAGAAGATCAAGCCGGAGAACTGGCTGCGGCGTGAGTCACCTCACCTACGAATCCTGACCGACGAACTGGGCGACGCAGTGAAGCGTCGTCTCGACCGCGCGGCTTCGTCCTTCGGTCGAGCCGCGACCGACGAGACCAAGCGGAAGCGACGAGCCGACGTGTATCCCCGGGTGCTGATCCGCCCTGTCTGCGGCGGATGTGGCGAGCCGATGTGCCTCGGCCGCTCGGCGGGCAAGTATCAGAGCTTCTTCTGTGCGTCCGCTCTCTACGGTATCCACGGATGCCAGAACCGGGGCTACAAGAGTGCTCGGCTCATCGACGAGGCGGTGCTCAAGGCCGTGTCGGCGACGCTCTTCACGGAGGAGTTCACCGCCGCGCTCACGGCGGAGGTGAACCTCCTGCTCGAAGCGGCGGCCCGCCGGCCGCAGGGTTCGACCAAGAAGCTCGAGCAGGAGATCGCCAAGCGGGAACGGCAGATCGCCCGCATCACGGCGAACCTCGAGGGCATGGAGGGCGACGCGGCGATCAAATCGGTGATCCGGAAAGTAGCCGAGATGCAGGCTGATCTCGACCAGTTGCGAGAGCAGCTGGTCGAGGAACGCCGGCGGAATCAGCGGCCGCCGGTCACCCGTGTAAAGGAGAAGGAGGTGCTGGCGGAACTGCTCCGACTGCGGGATCTCCTGCAGTCGGACGTTGGCAAGGCCGCCCCGGTCCTCAAGGGTTTGGTCGGCGATGTCGTCCTCGAGGCCCGACCGGTGGAGGGCAAGCGGAGTCCGGAGATGGTGGCCCGGTTCACGATCGATGCCGTTCCCGCTCTAGCGGCCATCCGCCGCGGGAGTGGGGCGGAATCCGATGATCCATCGGTCAGTGTTTGGGAGTACCTGATGCGTGACGGTTGGATCATCCCGGGGCGGCCGGGCCGGGCGACTTCTGCGCGGCCCGAAATCGTGGTTTCGCTCGACTACGACCGCCGAGCCGCGGCACGGCAATCGCGAGGGCCACGAGGAGATGCGGCGTAGTCATCTGACAACACAGGGGGCGGCCGCCCAGATCAAGGATTCGGGCGGCCCGCCGCCGAACTCGTCGGACAGGCCCGTCGGCAGCAAAACTCGTCCGATTTACGCCCCTCTGGCGAAGCACTATTTCGTAGCGAAGCATTTTCCTTGCAATCGACGGCCTGCGCATATACATTCAAATCATTTGAAGGTTTATGCATTGCGATATCGCGACACCAAAGCCGCTCTACGGCACCTGACGGAGGTCGCTACTTCGCAGGGAGGCTACTTCACGGCTCGCCAAGCCGAGAGCGCCGGCTATGCCGCGTCGCACCTCAGTTACCACATTCGCGCAGGCAACTTTGAGCGGGCCGGCCACGGGCTCTATCGCATCCCAACGCTGCCGCTCTCCGATCATGACGACCTTGTGCGTCTATGGCTTTGGAGCCGTGGACGCGACGATCGACCTCAGGCGGTCATTTCTCACCAGACGGCACTCGCACTACATGACCTTGCAGAACTCATACCAACGACTATCCACCTGACAGTACCGCCGGGATTTCGCAAACGTCGACCCCGAGCCTGCCTGCTGCATAAAGGCATTGTTGAACCCGCTGCCACCCAGCCTTTTGATGCGATTGCGGTGACGACACCACTCAAGACGCTGAGGGACCTTGCGAGCGACCACTCAATGCCGACAGAACAGTTCAGAAACGCGGTGTCTACTGCTGTAAAACGCGGCTTGATCACGCGACGCGAGGCCGATCACCTCCTCGCGCATCGCCGTGACAGCGCGGGTGCCAGTGGATCGAAAGGGACGTGACCGGGTTGGATTTCCTGTACCAGGGGATATGAGGGTTCAGGAACAGGGTTCAACCTCAGCACCAGCGTGTGCGGCTGGAGCCGAGGCCTTGGCCGAGGCGGAAGCCGCACACGCGGCGGCGAACCCGGCCGGGGTCCGATAGCCCAACGAGCTGTGAGGCCGCTGGGTGTTGTATTCATCTCTCCAAGAAGCTGTGAGCGACCGGGCATCCCGGATGCCCTCGAAGATCTCCATCGCCAGGAACTCATCGCGGAGCCGCCCGTGGAAGCTCTCGGCGAAGCCGTTCTCCCAAGGGCTCCCCGGCTCGATGTATAGCGTGCGAACGCCCACCTGTTTGAGCCAGCGACGTAGGGTCTGAGCGATAAACTCGGGTCCGTTGTCGCTGCGGATGTGCCTCGGCACACCGCGTATCGCGAATAGCTCGGAGAGTGTGTCGATCACGTTCTCGCTCGTGATGCCCCGGTCGACCTTCAGGGCCAGGCACTCGCGGGTGTACTCATCCACGATCGACAGCCACTTCAGCTGGCTACCACTCGCCGTCCTGTCGAACACGAAGTCCCAGCACCAGACGTCGTTCGTCGCCTCAGCCCGTCGCCGGTGACAACCATTGACGCTTGAGCCCAGGCGACGCTTTTTCCGCTTCTTTACAGGCACTTTCAGGCCCTCCCGCTGCCACAGACGAAACACTCGAGATAACCCCGCACGCCATCCCTCTTCTCGAAGCAACCAGCCAATCCTGCGATACCCGTACCGAGGCTTCGCCCTCGCCAACTGCAGCATCCGCTTCACCAGCGGCGCCTCGTCGGTACGAGGCTTGGCCTCGAATCGCTGACTGCTACGCGGCTGATCCACCACCGTGCATGCCCTTCGCTCGGAGACGCCGAACTTCGTGCGAAGCTCGACGACCGCCGCCCGCTTCCGGGAAGGGCTTACCAGTTTCCCTCCGAGAGGTGCTTGAGCATCTGGATGTCCAGAGCCTGGTCAGCAACCAACTGCTTCAGTCGCCGGTTCTCATCCTCCAAGTGCTTCAGCCTCTTGGCCTCCTCGCACTTCATCCCCCCGACGACCACCGCTTCGCGGCGGTGCCCGGCCCGCCAGCGCTCGAGTGTCGACTCGCTCACTTCCAGGGCCTGCAGCACTGCTGCCAGATCCTTGCCTGCGTTGAGCATCGCGTCGGCGTCACGCAGCTTGGCAACGATCTCCTCGGGACGGTGCTTCTTCCGTCGTCTCGTCGTCATCGAAAGTCTCCTTGCCCGTAGGGCAGTAGACCTTCATATCCACTGGATCAGGATTTCCAAGGCAGGCCAGCCCGATTCGTCCCTGCTCAATCCCGATTCGTCACTTTTCGGCCGCAAAACCTTGTCGAAGCGGCCATCAGAGCGATAATCCGACCATTTCACGGACGGGCGGCCGGCGGCTGGCCCCGGTCCACGAAGCCCGATTGCGCGCGTGATCAAGGAAATCACTCGGATGGCCAGCACTCCTCTCCGACCGCTGTCGACCGCGATTCGGTCTGCGGTGAAGTGTGCCCTCGTCCTCCTGCTCGGTGCCGCTGCGCTGAGCTCGGCTCAGGCCCAGATTGTCGTCGGCGGCAACGGCGGCGATCAGGTCGATAGCAACCTGTACAGCGGCACGCAGAGCCTGACCAAAATTGGCAGCAACGCAGTGGCCCTCACGGGCAATAACTCGTATTCGGGAGGCACCGTCGTCAATGGTGGCGTGCTGCAACTTCCATCCGACACTGCACTCGGTGCCTCCGGCGGCAGTATCACCTTGAACGGCGGCCAGCTCGGACTCTATGGAAACGACATGACGCTGGGCTCTGCGCGCGTCATCACGCTCGGAACATCGGGCGGCTTCCTGAGCGCGGGCTGGAACAAATCCTTTTCCGTCGCGGGTCCCATCGGCGGGAGCGGCGGCCTGGGCATCGCATGGGAGGCTGGCGTGGTCTATCTCAACGGCTCCAACAGTTACGCCGGCACGACCACGATCGGAACGTCGGGCAATTATTTCGCAAACGCCGGCGCGAACCTCCGGCTTGGCAACGCCAGCGCGCTGCCAACCGGCACGCCGATCGTCTTCGGCGCCTCGGCCAACACGGCAACGCTCGATGTGCAGAGCTACGCGATCAACGTGGGCAGCCTCAATGGATCGAGCAACGCCCGGATTTCCAACGGTGGTTCGGGCACGCCGACCGTGTCCATCAACGTGGCTTCCGGTACGGCGACGTATGGCGGGCAGATCAACGGAAACGTTACCGTGACGAAGACCGGCGCGGCCACGCAGGTGCTCTCGGGCACGAACAGCTACTCCGGTGCGACGACCGTCAGCGGTGGCCGGCTGCAATTGGGCGCGGGGACGAGCGACACCGTGTCCAGCAGCAGCGGGTTCGCCATCAACAACGGCTCCACGCTCGGCTTCGGCGGCACGCGGATCGATTTCAACACGTCCGGAGGCTCGGCCCGCACGATCACGTTCGGCACCAGTGGCAGCAACACGCTCGACACCGGCAGCGGCGTCAACATCGTCGACTGGGTGGGTAACACCTACACCACGACGGGCGGAGCTCGCAACGTCATCACCGGCAGCAGCGGCCTGAACATTGCCTCGGGCGTCACGGCCACGCTCAACGTCGCCCGCGGCACCGATCCAACGAGCGACCTGACGGTTTCGTCGCGGTTTTGGAACAGCGGAGCAATCACCAAGACGGGAAGCGGCATCCTCACTGTGACCGGCAGCTTCGAGAACACGGGCGGCACGACGATCTCCGCCGGCACGCTGCGGGTGGGCGACGGCGGCACGACCGGTTCGCTCGGCTCGGGCGGAATCACGAACAACGCGGCCCTGGTCGTGAACCGGTCAGACGCCCTGACGTTCAGCCAGGCGATGTCCGGCAGCGGGTCGTTCACCCAGGCCGGCTTGGGCACAACCACGTTCACGGGCGCCAACACGTACAGCGGCACGACCACGATCTCGAGCGGCACCCTGCAAGTGGGCAACGGCGGCACGGCCGGCTCGCTCGGCGCGGGCGCAGTTGTCAACAACGGTGCGCTTATCTTCAACCGCTCCGATGCGGTCACCGCGGCAAGCGTGATCTCGGGCACGGGCTCCGTCACGAAGACGGGTGGCGGCGTGCTCACGCTCTCGGCGAGCAACACGTTCAGCGGCGGCCTCCGGGTGACGGGCGGCGCCATTTCGGTGACGTCGGATGCCAATCTCGGAGCCACCGGCGGCAGCGTGGATCTGGACGGCGGCACGATCAACGTCGGCACCGTCACGATCGCGGCGGCCAGGCCGGTGCGGCTCGGCACGAACAACGGCTACATCACCACGACGGGCGGGGGCGTCTCCACGTTCGCCGCGGCGCTCAGCGGCTCCGGCGGCCTGGGAATCGGGTGGGATGCAGGCACGACGGTGCTCTCGGGCAGCAACTCCTACTCTGGCCCCACGACGATCGGCACCACCGCCGCCTACGGCCAGTGGAACGACTCCCGGGCCAACCCCACCCTGAAGATCGGCAACGCCAACGCCCTGCCCACGGCCAGTGCCCTCGTGTTCGGCAGTTCGGCCAACAGCAACACCGCCACGCTCGACCTCAACGGCTTCAACGCCTCGGCCGGCGGACTGACCGGGGGCGGCAACGCCATCATCGACAACACGGCCGCCGGCGCGGCCTCGCTCACGGCCGCGCCCGCCAGCGGCACCTCCACGTTCGGCGGCGTGATCAAAAACATCTCCGGGGCCGTCTCCCTCATCAAGGGCGGCGCGGGCTGGCAGGTGCTGTCGGGTAGCAACACCTATTCGGGCGGCACCGTCATCAACGGTGGTGTCCTGCAGGTGGCCACCGATGCCCAGCTCGGCGCCACGGCTGGATCGGTGACGCTCAACGGCGGCCAGCTTTTCAACAACGACTCCGACCTCGCGCTCAATGCCAGCCGCACGGTGACGCTCGGCAGTTCGGGCGGCATCCTGATGGCGGGCTGGAACAAGAACCTCACCGTCGCGGGGCAGATCACCGGCAGCGGCGGGCTGGGGGTCGCGTGGGATTCGGGCAAGGTCATCCTCTCCGGCTCAAACAGCTACGCCGGCACCACCACGATCGGGACGACCGGCAACCATTTCAACAATGGCCCGACCGCCAACCCCACGCTGCAACTCGGCAACGCCAATGCCCTGCCGGCGGCAAGCGCGATCGTCTTCGGCACCTCGGCCCAAAACAACACCGCCACGCTCGACCTCAACGGCTATTCAGCCACTGTGGGCGGCCTGAATGCCACGGCGAACGCCCGCGTCTCCAATGGCGGCGGAGCCGCCACGTTCACCATCAACACGGCGTCTGGAACCTTCTCCTACGGCGGCCTGATCAGCGATGCCGTGTCCATCGTGAAGGCCGGCGCAGGCACGCAGATCTTCACCGGCTCCAACAACTACACGGGCACGACGACGATCTCCGCCGGCACGCTGCAGGTGGGCAACGGCGGCACGACCGGGTTGCTCAGCTCCGGTGCGGTCGTCAACAATGGCGTTCTCACCTTCAACCGCTCTGACGCCGTGACCTTCAGCCAAGGGATCTCCGGGAGCGGCTCGGTGACGCAGGCGGGGCCGGGCGTGCTCACGCTCTCAGGCTCGAGCACCTACACCGGCGGCACCACGATCCAGTCGGGCACGCTCGCGCTCGGCGCCGCCAACCGCCTCGCCGACGGCGGAGCCGTGACCGTGAAC
>Ga0214923_10001713_pt1 | contig 30544 bp, 26 predicted proteins | sample LL1510_MetaG_FD_177993 | JGI IMG/M metagenome (GOLD analysis project Ga0214923, IMG submission 177993) | Freshwater microbial communities from Lake Lanier, Atlanta, Georgia, United States - LL-1510 | ecosystem: Environmental > Aquatic > Freshwater > Lake | place: USA: Georgia | collected...
AACAAGAATTCCCAAAGTACAGAAAATGTTAAGTGATTATTTCAATGGTAAACAATTATGCAAGAGTATTAATCCAGATGAGGCAGTTGCTTATGGAGCAGCAGTTCAAGCAGCTATTTTGAGTGGAACAGGAGATGAAAAGACTGATAGTTTACTACTACTTGATGTAACACCATTATCAATTGGAATTGAAGTACAAGGAACAGTCAATCACATTTTAATCAATAGAAATTCACAAATTCCTTGCAGAAAGACGCAAACATTTAGCAATGCTTGTGACAATCAGCCACAATGTGAGATTAAAGTATTAGAAGGAGAGAGGTCAAGATCTAAAGATTGTAATGTATTAGGAACATTTATGTTAAAAGATTTACCCCCAGCAAGACGTGGAACATTAGAAATTGAGGTAAGTTATGATTTAGACGCCAACGGTATTTTACAGGTAAATGCCCTAGAAAAAAGTTCAGGAAAATCAGAAAAAATCACCATTACGAATGACAGCAGTAGATTATCTAAGGAAGAGATTGAGAGAATGGTCCAAGAAGCTGAAAAATTCAAGGATGAGGATAAAAATTTTAGAGAGACATCTGAATCTAGAAACAGTTTAGAACAATACTTGTATGGAGTAAAGAATTCATTAACTGACAAACTTAAAGAATCTCTTGGCGAAGATTGTGCCACAGTAGAATCCAAAGTAAATGAAGGATTACAATGGTTAGAAGGTAATACGACTGCTACCAAGGAAGATTACGATTCTAAACATAAGGAAGTAGAAGGTGTATGTATGCCTCTACTTCAAAAAGCATATCAAGCTGGAGGAGGACAACCAGATATGGGAGGAATGCCAGATATGAGTAGTATGCCAGGAATGCCGGGAATGCCAGGAATGGGAGGAATGGGAGGAATGCCAAATCTAGACCCAGAACAATTAAAACAGGCAGAAGAGATGTTTAAGAATATGACACCAGAGCAGAGACAGCAGATGGAGGAGATGGTTAAAAATATGGGAGGAGCTGGAGGTGCTGCTCCTAGTGAATTAGATTAGAATAAAAGTAATTTATGATAATTTGATGAATTAAATTATATTATATATATATATAATATGAACAATTACTATATAAAATACATAAAGTATAAAAATAAGTATCTTAAATTAAAAGTGAGTACTGTAACTAAAACTAGTGATACAACTATAAATAATACAATTAAAGAACCTATTGATTTACATTATACAAAATACATGAAATATAAAACCAAATACAATGAAACAAAAGGATTAGTTGGCGGTGTAGAACCGTGTCCTAAAATATTTGGATTGTTTGGCCTTACTAATAAGCCTATAGAACACTATTTAAGTAATTATAATTGCACATATGATATTCTTAAGGATAAAATTAATAATAAATTGGAGAATTTTAATTATCAAGAATTTAAGCGTATAAATAAGGAAACTGAAAATTCAAAAGTACCTATAACAGTAGCATATTTAAGACATAGAGGATTTCCTGTAAAATTTTTGTGGAACAAAGGTTTTCCTATGAGACTATTAAAAGAACAATATACCTTAAATGAATTTAAAGCAGGTAATTTTCCACTAATATCATTATATAAATATGGAAATTTTGATATAAAAACATTATATGAAGAATTTGGTTTTCAGGTATTCAATTTTAAAAATAACAAATTTACTGTAAAACAATTAAAAGAAAGCATTGATATTGATGCAAGAACATTATTAAATGGATGGTATTCCGTAGAAGAATTAAAAGAAGGAGGCTTTGATGCTAAAGCATTTAAATCAGCAGGATTTAGGGTACAAGATTTACATTTAAAGCGCTTTTCTATAAAAGAAATAGTAGAAGCAGGGTTTACCACTAGTGAATTAAGATCATTATTTGACATGAAAAGTTTAATAGATGCGGGTATTGATGCAAAAAGATTATTTGACGAAGGATATAAATTATTAGAATTAAGAACGCTTGGTTTTACTTTAAAAAAATTATTAGAAGCAAGATTTACTTTAGAACAATTAAAATCAGTAGGATTTACTTTTGAAGAATATAAAGAAGCAGGAGTTTTAGATAGTAAATTAAAAGAAATTGGAATAGCAATAGAATCTTATCTATGGTTTAATGACAGTAAAGATCAAAAATTTAGTTTGAATAATTTATATGAAGATGATAAACAAAAATTAGTTAGTTTATTTTATAATTCTTTTTTATATGAAAGAGCTGAGTTGGATAAAGGTAACGGTATAATAATAAAAACAATTGATGATATTACATATCACAGAACGAAATTGCTTAAAATTAATTTTATTAATGAACATTTTAATATTGGAATACAATTATTTAGGCTGCCTAATTGTATGCTATTTATAGAAAATTATATATATAATTATTTTAATTTTTCAAAAATAGACTTATTAAGTGTTGGAAGTGGAAATGGATTATTTGAAAAATGTTGTCAAGATATATTTGGTGTAGAAATAATATGTATTGATCCAATACCATTATCTTATAGGTCAAAAGGGTTAACAGTTCCATACATAACATATCAATATAATACTATTAGTGAATATGTATCGTCGACAAATACAAAAAAAGATGAATCATTTTTATTATTAATATGGACAGATCCAAGTTTAAATTATGATGTTGAAGCTATTATAGCATTAAACCCATTGGCATTTTTTATTATTTATGGTAAAAACTTTCCATTAGCAGGTAGCGAAGAAATAAGAGGTGCATTAGAGAATGAATCTTTTACGTTAGGAGATCAGGAATATAGGCAAATATCTGTTACTACAGGTATAGGTTTTTATGTAAATCAAGAAATAGATATAAAAATGTCTTTGTGTATAAATATTACTAAAGCTAAAAAATATATTTTAAACGAAATTAATGATTTATCTTATTATAAAAGTAAATTATATTACAATTTAAAACAGAATGATGATCAAATAAAAAATACTGTAATATTAGGCAAAATTTAGTAAGATGATGTTGTATTAACAATCAATATATTTTTGAAATTAAATTTTTTATCTAATATACAGCTTAATTCTTTAAAATTTTCTGGTAAAGATGTCATCTATATATAATAATAATATTTTTTTATAAATACAGATAAAGAAAATATAGAAATACAATAATAAAAGTAATGACGGAATGATAGGAACCACTGGACAAACTAAAACCATTCATATTTGTAATAGCTTTTTAGTACAACTTTTATTATGGTAAACTATATAATAAAATAAAATAGTATTTTATGAATTAAATTATATATATATAATATGATTTATTACTATATAAAATACATAAAATATAAAAATAAGTATCTTAAATTGAAAGATAGTAATGTAACTAAAATTAGTGATACAACTATAAATAATACAATTAAAACAGGAAGAAAAGATATTTAAGAATATGGGTAGATCTGGAGGTGCAAGTGCTACTCCTAGTGAATTAGATTAGAATAAAAATATAAAATAATTTATAAAAAATATATATAATAATAGTAATATATATATTGTGTTAAATTTAAAATATAAGCAAAAGTATTTAAAATACAAAAATAAATATTTACATATTAAATTACAAATAGGAGGTTCAGATACATTCTTATGGTATAATGCAGAGGGTGATAAAAAATTTACGGTACCAAATGATATAAAATATGAAAATGTTCAAAATAAAATTACTATAGCATATTTAGAGTTTTTGTGGAATAATAGTCCATATAATTTTGATGGACTAGAAATAAAGCAAGATGGTATACCGATTTATTATAGTGCTCAATTAAATTTTATTGAATTTGATAAAAAAAAATTAAAAGATGTTATACAAAAAATGACATTATCAGAATGTATGGCGTACATGGAAGTAAATTTATTTAATTTATTTAATTTTGAAAATATTGACTTAATAAGTATAGGATATACAAATGATGGCTATTTTGAAAATTTATGCGAACAAATATTTGGTGTAAAAATTTTATGTTTTAGTCAAGAAAATATTGATTGTTCTTTAGAAGAATATAAAGAATCTAAACAAAAAAAACAACAATCAATTTTATTATTATATATTTCTTCAGAAACAGAAAGATATAAAACAATAAAGCAGTTAAAACCACTTGCTTTTTTGGAAATTAAAAATTGTCCTTATCAAAAAACTGATTATATATTTACAGATGAAAATGTCTATATAATAATAGAAAAAAAAGAAAAAGAAATAGAAGAAAAAGAATTTAAAAAAAAAGTATGTATGATTTTATGGATAAATATCAGTTTTTATAATGTTTATACTGGTAAACATAAATTTTATAAATATACTATACGTGATAAAATAAAACTTCTGTCTAAAAAAAAATCATAAATACAGATAAAGAAAGTATAGAAATACGATAATAAATTTAAAAAGTCTAAATAGTGGTGGTTGATTATTATTATTATTATGAATAAGTGTTTGATTTATTTCAGAATAGACGGTTATATTATCAGTTTTAAAAACTTTTTTCCAAGAATAATTCCATATATGTTGGACATATTCATAATATTCATCCCTATTATATCTTTTATAGTCAGGATAAATAACTTCACTATAATAAACATACATTTTAGCATTTCTTTTAGCAACAAAATTTTTTTCATCAATAACATCTTCTTTATTTTTAGTAATAATGAGTTGGATCGGTAAATTCATATTATAAGAATGAAATATAAATCCTTTTTTTAGCATACATGCTTCAACTTGATAAGGTCTTCTGGTTGCTTCAGGATAAACAAGGATATTATTAAATTTATCTTTTTTCCTTGCAGTTTCTATATTATTAAAAAATTCTTCTATATTATTATTACAGGTTCTTTTAATAAAGTATCCACAATTTGTAATACGAGCAAACAAGTAAAATATAGGGAATAATAGAAGAACTAAATATCTACCAATCATTTTAGATGAATAACGAACAAGAATCGTATCAACAAAAAAATCAGTAAAAGACCTATGATTACAAAAATACATTATATTTGGATCAGTCGATAAATCATGTTTTGATATTCTAAATAATTTAAATGAAAATAAATATCTTATAAATTTTATATTATCATAAACAATATCTTTTTTAGTTTTACTAAAAATATTAAAAATTGATAATATAGGAAATATAAATCCTATTCCTAAAAAACTTATAATGAAAAATAAATAATTCCACATATATTTTTAAATATATAAAAAAATTGATTTAAGATAAAAAATTGATTTAAGATAAAAAATTGATTTAAGATAAAAAATTGATTTAAGATAAAAAATTGATTAAAGATAAAAATTGATTTAAAGTTAATATATATATATAATAATAGAAGGTCTTTGAAAAAAGATCTTATTAATATAAAAACCTTATATAAAAGCAGAATATTAATTTATTTTGTGTTTTTATAATAATTTTATATTTATCAATATGATTGAATAAATTAGAATTATTATAAAAAAATATCTTTATTAAAGATAATTTTTTAAAAAATCTCTGTAAAAAGATTATACAATAATTTATTTTTAATTAATTTAATTGAAGTATTCTTGATAAAGAATAGAATTATAAATTAATATAGGGAATTAGAAGGTCTTTGAAAAAAGATCAAGAATGTAATATTTTTTAAATTATTAAAATTTAAAAATTTCTTGAAAAAGAGATAATTGTAAATTTATTTATTAAATTAGAATTTGTATAAAAAAAATGAAATTATTTATGTATTATATTATATATAAATATATATGTAGGATGAGCGATTTAATAAATATGAATGGTTCCGATGATCCTTTTTACAGATATTTAGTAAAGAGGATTAAAGTAAAACATGAAACTGGAAAGACGGTTATAATTAATAATGATATAGTATCTAAACAGACTGGTAGACCGAATGATTGGATTGTTACATATATAGGTCAAATTTTAGGAGTTTCAACAAATATTGACAAGAAAAATCAGAATAAGTGTGTATTAACAGGAAAACACGAAGAGCATATTATACAAGATAAATATTTTGAATTTGTTAAAAAATACATATTATGTAAATATTGTGGAAATCCAGAAACAATGCCAAAAATAGTTGGAAAAAAGAAAAATGCGTGTATAGAATTATCATGTAGATCGTGTGGAAAAATTTGTGAATTAGATGCGAATGATAAATTTGTTAAATTTATGTTATTACATCCAATAAGTGAAAATGATGATAAAAAAATAAAAACTAGTGAAATAGAAGAAACCCAAAAAGAAGATAAAATAGAAGTTAAAATAGAAGATAAAACAGAAATTAAAACAGAAATTAAAACAGAAGTTAAAACAGAAGTTACGGATGAAGAGAATGATTCTATAGATTTAGATGATATATAAGAAAGAATAAAAATTAATAATTTTTTTATAATTATATTATAATAATAATTATTATGATAGTAGTAATATTGATTATATGTTTGATAATACTTTTAATTGTGATAGAAAATTCCAAAAATAAATGTGAAAATTTTGTAAATACCGATAAGCCATATTTATGGGTATATTGGGAAAATAAAGATGGAAAGACTACACCTCCTATTATAGAATTATGTTTAGAAATAATGAGGTTAAGATTATCTAATAATTTTAGGATGGTAAAATTAGATCAGAATAATATAATAGAATATATTCCTGAAATAAAAGAAAGAAAACAAATTTTAGACAAATTAATAATAGCTCATCGTGTTGATTATTATAGAGTATTATTATTAAATAAATATGGAGGATTATATTTAGATGCGGATATAATAGTATTAAATGATTTAAGAGATATAATTAATAAATTAGAAGAAAATGACTATATTGGTTTTGGATGTACAGGATATAAATGTACAAATGGATATGGAAAACCATCAAATTGGGCAATGGCATCAAAACCAAATGGGATTATGATATCAAGATTAAAGATGTATTTAGAAAATATGTTAGATAATATAAAAGATGATAATATAGATTATCATACATTTGGTAAATTAGCAATATGGGAAATATTAGAAAAATTAATAAAAAATGAAAATTACAAATATTATCATTATGATTCAGAAAAAATAGGTACTCGTGATATAGACGGAAGATGGATTACTAATGATATATTAGTTAGTAATAACAAAATAAATTTTAAGAATGAAAATAATTTATATTTTATAGTATTTTATAACAGTGATGAAAAGAAAATATTAGAAAATTATTTTAAGAATAAAACTAAAGAAGATTTATACAATGACAATTCAAATATATCATATTTTATTAGAAAAGGATATAATATAAATTTTATATAGTAATTAATTATATATAGTAATTAATATATATTAAAAAAATGTTAAATATTTTAACAGTATTAATGTTTTGTAGACAATTTATAAAAAAAAATTTTGGCGATAAAGATTATCATTCAATTTATAGATCAATATATTGTTTATTTATAACAATATTTAGTTTTATTCAAACGAGTTTTAATTGGATTGAATTAAAACAATTTCCTATGTTAAGTGCATCATATAGTTCATTATTAATAAATAATTTTATGTTTGTATATATGATATATGATATATGGTATTTCTTTTATTCAAAAAAAATTAGATATGATTTATTATTGCATCATATACTATGTATGATAATTTTTTATAATTATAAAAATTATTTTATAATGACATATGGTTCTATAGCAGAGATAATTTCTGCGATGAATTGGCTAAGTTTAATTAATAAAAAATATAATTATTTTACAAGAATATTTCGTATTTTTTCAATTATTTTTATAAGACTTCCATTATGGATAAACATAATATTTTTATATATAAATACAGTTTATAATCTAAAAGTATTATACATAATGTCAATATTTATTTTACTTGATATTTATTGGTTAAAAATAATGCATAATAATATTAATGAAAATCATAATTATTATAAAAAAATAAATAAATCATCTTCTTTAGAAGAAAAAATAGATAAACAAAAGATAGAAAATATAAAAAAAGGATTTTTTATATCTTCTAGTGAAACAAGTAAATAATTTAATAAAAAAATATAAATTTAATTATTATATTTTTTATCAAATTATAATAATATATGAGAGATATTATTATATTAATTATTTTTATAATATTAATTATAATATTAATTATTGATAAGAATTTATGTAATATAACTGAACCATTTTTGGAAGATAATGATATAATAGATATTAATCAAGATGTACAAAATAAATATAAATTCATCATATACACTCAAAATTTAGGTTTACTTATAGCAGAAAGTATAGGACATATGTTAAAAAAATTAAATTATGAATATACAATAGTATTAGAAATAACAATTGAAGATATAAAAAAAAATAGGAAAAATCCAAATGAAATTTATATAATATTATTTCCTCAAACACTTAAAAATTTTCCAGATGTTAATAAATATATAATTTATCAATTAGAACAATACAAACAGTCAAAATGGATTACTAATGAATATAAAAAAAAAATAGAAAATAGTATTTTTACATGGGAATATTCACTTGAAAATTATAATAATTTTGAACCAGAATATAAAAAAAAATTATATTATTTACCACTTCCTATATTAAATATAAATCATGAAGAATTAAAATCTACCCATAAGTATGATATAATATTTGTTGGAGCCCCAAATAAAAGAAGAAATGATATAATAAGAGAATTAAAAAAAAGATACAAAGTTTTATTTTTAACTAAAACATTTAATAATGATTTATATGATTTGATGGAACAAGCTAAAATTATTTTAAATTTACATTATTATAAAAATGCAATTCTTGAAACGACTAGAATAAATGAAGCTTTATTTAATAATAAATTAATAATAAGTGAGGAACCAGATGAATATGATTTATTTAATAAAAAGATGTATGAAAAAAATATAATATTTATAGATGAAATAAAAGATGATTTATCTAACATAGATAATTTATTTGAAAGTTTAAATAAATATTTGATAGAAGAAAATTATTATTCTAAATTATCAGAAAATAATAATTTTATAAATAAGATATTTGAATATTCTTTTTATTTTTTTTACATAAGTTTAAATAAAAACAAAATAATAAATAAAAGTTTAAATTATAAATTTAAAAATATTGATATTATGATCAATGATAAAATTAAATATATTAAAAATATTATAATTTTAACATGTAATTTTAATGATAAAGAAGACGATGAAGCAAATAATTTAAATAAAATTATTAATAAAGATTATATTGATTGGTATTATTTTTCAAATATAAATAATAAAATATCTGGATGGGATGTAATTAATAATGATTATTATGATAAAAATATGTATAAGTTAAATATTAATTCCAAAAAACAATATTATAAAACTCAAAATATAAAAATTAATTTATTAAATAAATATTTATATATAATATGGATAGATCCCATTTTAAAAATTAATAATGATAATTTTGTTAATGATTTATTTAATATATTTGAAATTAATAAAAATTATGATTTATTTATATTAGAAAATAAAAATGAATATATTGTGAATGAAGAAAAAATTAAAGAACTAAATGTTGATGAAGATATTAAAATAGTATTATTAAAACAATATGATGATTATAAATCAATAATTAAAAATAATAAAATTTATAATTCAAAATTTTTAGTTTATAAAAATAATGAAACTATTAAAAATCTTTTTGATGATTGGTGGAAAGAATGTATTAAATATGATTTTAAACTTAATTTATCATTAGCTTTAACTTATTTATTATATAAAAATGATATAAAACCACAAATTATTCCAAGAGATGTAATTAATAAAGTAATTGAAAATGATATTTATAATAAAGTTAATAGTGATATAATCAAAAAATTAATACTTAATAATAATTTTAATGAACTTGAAAATCTACAAATTGATTTTTCAAAGATTAATTTAATTGATGGTATTATATGGTTAAATTCTGATATTAATATTAAAAGAGCAGATTATATGACTAATTTATTAAAAAATATCCCAATTAAAAATTATAGATTATCTGAAATAGATGGTAACAGTAGTAATATTATGGATACTTTTACAAATGTTAATTTTGATAGAAAATTAACAAATAATGAAATTGCTAAAACATTATCTCATATCAAAGCTATAAACTTTTTAGAAAATATTGAAGGTAAATATTTCTTAATTTGTGAAGATAATGTATGTTTTAAAAATACAGTCCTTTTTGATAATGATTTAAAAACAATTATAGAATCTTCTCCTAAATTTGATATTTTATTACTTAATAAAAATTATTTAATAAATATTGAAGAAACTTATTCTAAATGGAGTAAATATTATAAACCAATTGAAAATGAATATGTTGGTTCTACATCTGCTTATATAATTAGTAGAGAAGGTATAAATAAATTATTAAAATTTGCTAAATATAATGATTCTTATTTTAAACTAGATAAAAAAAATAATTTGGATTTATCAGATATTTACATATATAAATATCTTGATACATTGCTTTATAAATATAATTATATTGGAACTAAAAATATAGAATTAACTGATAATCAACAACAAAATGAAGATAAAAACAATTTATTTCAATTAAATATTATAATTAAAGATTTTCATAGTAAAAAGTAGTATTATTTTATATATTATAAATCAGTTGCTTTATTATTTTTAATATAATTTTCAATTATTATATTAGTTTTTCTTTCTTCTTCTTTAAACCAGTTATATTCAGATAATTCTGATTCATTTTTTTTATTATGCATATCTAAAGAAGATTTAACAGGTAAAATTGAAACTAAACTTGGATAACAAATAAATATGTTTAAATTAAATTTATTAATTATTCTATCTATATGATAGAATGGAGCTTTTGGATTTGTATTAATATAATTATAGTCATATGATAAAAAAGCATCATAAACAGATTTATTATATATATTAAATACCGTTCCAACCATTTTTTTTATTTTTAAAAAATAACATCCTTTATAAATATAATATTCTAAAATATCACTTTCATTTTCTATTATACAACAATAACCATTAAAAATATCCCATTTAACATATTTTAAAAACTCCTTAATTATTGTATATACATTATAAAAATTATTTTTAATTAATGTATCATCTTCAAATACAGTTATAGAATCTATATTTTGTTTTTTACAATTATACATAATAGTATAATAAGACATAGCGCAACCAATATGACCTGTATTATGTTTAAAAGCAGGAAATTTTGTATGTTTAATAATATTATTTTGAGACATCATTTCTTTGTATCTTGAATCATCTTCAATTAAAGATAAACAATAAATAGGACTTTCTATATTAAAATTTATATTAACATCAAGTTTATTAAATAAAAATAATGATAATAAATTTTTATGTAGATAACTTGTACATGTTTCTTCTAATTTTTTCTTTTCTATTAAATATTTTTCTTTTCTATTAAAAAATATATCATTATTAAGATTATATTCTACACATTTAATTAAATCATTGATATTATCTTCATTATCAACTATAACATTAAAATAATCTACAAAATATTTATAAATATCTTTATTTTGTTCATCTTCATTTATAGAATTTTCAGATAATATTAAACAATTACAATTTATAGCTGTATTAAATTTATAAAATTCAATATGTGAATTTTTATTCTGATTAATATTTAGTAAATATTTTGTTTTTAAAAGATAATTATTTATGGTTTTTATATCTTTATCAAATAAAAATATAAATTTATATTTTTTTCCTAATCTTTCATCAATTATTTTTAATATATTTTCAATTCTTTTATTTTTATTACCAAAAAATAAAAGATCATATTCATAATTATTATTTATTACATTAATATTATTTAAATTACTAAACGGTAATGGACAAAATCTTGTTTTTTTTTTATTTTTTATTTTATCTTTATAAAAAGATAAATTATTTGGATATATATCAAAAATACTAATAGCATCATCTAATAAATTTATAAAATATGAATTAGTATAAATAGTATCAACTGATAAATCAATAATTTGCCATAATATATAATTTTTAGGTATTATTTTTATATTAGGAACAATTACAATGTAAAAATTATCTTCTGAATAATTTTTATCATCTAAATTATTAATTATTTCAGAATTTAATCCTAATTTTTTTAGAATATTTTGTATCATAGATGTTTCAATTAATAAATTTTCATTTGATACTAATCTAATAACATCTTTATTAATTGTACTTTTTTTATTTTCTTCTTTAATAATATCAAAATTTTCATTATTATCATTTATTAGTAAAAGTAAAAATATTATAAGAATAATAACTATAATCTTTTCCATAATAATAATATTATATAATATAATATTTTATAATTATAATTATATTATAATGCCTATTTCAAATTTAACAGAATACGGTAGTAAAATATTATTTTATAATTTTATTGAAAAAAAATATGATGGTTATTCAATAAATAAAAATAATCTTACTTTAAATTTACAAAAAAATGATAATTATGTTATTAAAATTGATTGTGCTGTAAAAGGTAGATATAAAAAAGGATTAATGAAAATTAATGTTAATCCAATAGAAATTATGGATTTTATTAATTCAGTTAATTATGATAATTTTATAATAGAACCATATATAGAAAATATTACTATTGAACCTTTCTTAAAAAAAAGTAATGAATATTATATTTCAATAATAAATAATGATAGCAATTTAACAATTAATTTTTCTAAAGATGGCGGTATTGATTTAGATAAAAATTCATCCATGAAAAGTATATCTATACCCTTTAATAAAAACTTAGATAATAATAATTTTTATAATCTTGATATAAATTATGGTGATAATCATATAAAAACATTTCTTAATAATTTATTGTCTTTTTATAATAATTATCATCTAACTTTTCTTGAAATTAATCCATTTATTATTATTAATAATGAAATTAATATACTTGACATGTTTTGTTTAGTTGATTCAACTTCGTTATATTTACAACATATGACTGAAGTTTCAAAATATGTTATTGAAGATAAAGTTGATAATAAAATTAAAGAATTAGATGAAAGAACAGGTGGTTCACTTAAATTTAAATTACTAAATCCTAATGGTAATATTTGGTTATTAGTTGCAGGTGGTGGTGCAAGTGTAGTTTATATGGATACTTTATGTTCTTTAGGTTATAAAGATGAAATCGCAAATTATGGAGAATATTCTGGAAATCCTCCTAGTGAATTTGTTTATCAATATTGTTGTTATATATTTGAAAAAATAAATAATTCAGTTAGTGATAAACCATATTATTTATTTATTGGTGGAGCGATTGCTAACTTTACACTAGTAGATAAAACATTTGAAGGTATTATTAAAGCAATTATAGAATATAAAACAGTATTCATTAATAAAAATATTAAAGTTCTAGTCAGAAGAGGAGGACCCAATTATGAAACAGGATTAAAAAATATTAAAAATTGTTGTGATAATTTAAATATTTTTTGCGAGGTTAATGGACCTAATATAAGTTTAACTCAAATAGTAAAAGATAATTTATCTTTAAAAAATATTATAAAGATTCAAAATAATAATTTTGATTCTTATTTTGATTTAGATATACCATTAATTTATAAAAATTTTATAAATATTTTACAACCAAATACTAAAATGGGTATATATGGTGGTGATTATCAAAATATATCACAACGAATTATTGATTTTGATATTATATCAAATAGAAATGAACCAAGTATTGGATATATTATAGATCCTAATTTAGTAAGTAGAAAATTATTACAGTTATATTGGAAAGATAATGTTATAATTATGATTCCAGTTTATAAAGAGATACCTAATGATAATTTGTTTGTAAAAGGTATAATTAATTTTTCTAGTTTTAGATCAGCTTATTCTTCAAGTGTTTCTTGTCTAAAAAATAATAATATAGATTGGATTGCTATTATTGCTGAAGGTATGCCTGAATTATATGCTAAAAAATTATCAGTTGAATATCCAAATAAATTAATTTTAGGTCCTTCTACAATAGGTGGTGTTATAGCTGGAAATTTAAGAATTGGTAATACGGGTGGAACTATAGATAATATTATCTCATCAAATTTACATCTTAATACTGGTTCAGTTGGTATAATTACTAAAAGTGGAGGATTACTTAATGAATTATGTAATATTGTTAATAAATATTCTGGAGGAGTTCATACTGCTTTATCAATTGGAGGTGATAGATTCCCATGCACTAATTTTATTGATATTGCTATGATGTATAATAATAATCCACAAATTAAATTAATTGTTATACTAGGTGAAGTTGGCGGTAATCAAGAAATTAAAATAGCTTATGCTTTTAAAAATAAAATGTTTAATAAACCTATTTTAGCTTTATGTTTAGGTAGTTCAGCTGAATATTTTACTGATACAAATATTCAATTTGGTCATGCTGGAGCTTTTATTAATAATGAGTTTGAAAAAGCTTCCTTTAAAAATGAATATATGCGTCATTGTGGTATAATAGTTCCAAATGATTTTGATAACATATCTAGTGAACTTTTAAAAATTAATTTAAAAATAGATACAACTATAAATCACAAAAATAATACAAATAATATTGAAACAATAAAAAATAGAAAAAAATATGATATAATAAGTAGTATATGTGATGAACGTGGCGAAGAATTAAAATATAATAATACAAAAATTACAGAATTAGAACCAACAATAGGAAATGCTATATCAAAATTATGGTTTAAAAAAAATTTACCATTGTATATGCAGAAATATTTTGAATTTATTATTTTTATAACTGCTGATCATGGACCATGTGTTTCTGGAGCACAAAATACGATTATAACAACTAGAGCAGGTAAAGATTTAGTATCTTCATTATGTAGTGGTTTATTAACTATAGGACCTAAATTTGGAGGAGCAATTAATCAAGCTGGTTTAGATTTTTATTATGGATGGAAAAATAAATATACACCATATGACTTTGTTGAATATATGAAAAATAAAGGACAAAATATATCAGGTATAGGACATAAAATAAAATCAAAAGATAATCCTGATTGTAGAGTTATAATGTTAAATAACTTTATTAAAGATAATTTTCCTAAAGAGATTATCTTTAATATAACAAATTTTGCAAAACAAGTAGAAGAAATAACACTAAGAAAAAAAAATAATTTAATATTAAATGTTGATGGTTTTATAGCAGTATCTATATTGGATGGTTTATTACATCATTTTAACACAGAACATGTTGAAAAACTATTAGAATTAGATATATTTAATGCTTTTTTCATATTAGGTAGAACAATTGGTTTTATAGGACATCATATAGATCAAAAAATGTTAGGTACTGATCTTTATAGAATGCCACAAGAAAGAGTTGGTTATATAAAAGATTAGTAATTTATTAGATTTTTTTTATTTATAATTATGTTATTTAATATAATAATATAATGATTACTAAATTATTTTTTGAAAATATTTCAGGATTATTAAGAATATTTACAAATAAGCCTATTAATTTCAAATTAATTATATCACCAGTACAAGAAGAAAATAATAAAAAAAATACAAAAATAACTTATCATTTTACTACTAATGTATTAAATTTCCCTAATAATATTAAACAAATTTATACAAAGTTTACATTTTTAAAAAAAAATTTTGAATATGTTTATTTAAATAATCAAATATTAAATTTTACTCTTGAAATATCAGATGGTATTGTTATGTTGTCAGAATCAATATATATAAATTATAGTGATATTATTAATATTGAAACTAATAATTTTAATAAAAAATATAATTTAAATAAAAATAATGATGATGATGATGATATAAATGAATTAGTTGAATTTTACATTAAAAATAATAATAAAGATAATGAAGATAATTTTATTTTTGAATTAGAAAAATAAATATATAAATATTTATTTTTATACAAAATTTATTTTTTATTGGCTTGGGAAAATGTATGATTGTCCGCATTCAGTGCATTGTTTGTAATAATAATCAGAACCTGCAACTGGTTGAGGTAGAGAGTTGCTGACAATTTTGACAGAAACAGATGGAACACCTGATGCGCTAGCCCATACACCATCAAGATAAACTTTAGTTTGAGTTGGTAATTTGATGTAAGAAAGAGGACTGCTATCAAGAGCTTGGTTAGTAGTCATTTGAATTAATCTACCATTGTCTACTTGAACTTTAAGTCCTTTGTAAACATTAACGATAGAATCATTAATTTCTAAACCATCGCCAACTGGATTAGTGATAGATAAGTAATTAAAGTTGATAGTGCTATCATTTACAACAACACCTTCGTCACCAGAATAAGCACTTGATACTGAATCAACAGCCCATTCATCTGAATTGACGTTGTTGATAGTTATAGCATCAGTACCAAGAGTAGATACTTGCCAACCACCAATGTAATTGAGTTTAAGTTTCTTAGCAACAAAGTTTGATGGAACTGTGTTATAGGCAACTGCTAAAGCAGGAAGTAGTCCAGTAGTTGGACCCGCTGTGCCGTTAAATACAATACCGCCGTTATTAGCAACATTGATTATAACATTTCTGTCATCAGAAGCATAGAAATTAACACAACCAGCATGTAATTCAGAAGAAGAAGCAAATGTAAGACCATTAGCAGCACCATTTCTTAAGTAAATATTAACATTATCTTCAATGGTTAATTTACTTGAAACAGTAATAGGTGCTGTTATGATGTATATATAACCTGATTTAAAAGTAGTTGGATCAATGATGTTTTGACTGATTTCTTTTGTTTTGCATTTCATTTTATATATTATATATTTATATATTTTTTTTTTTATTTGTTCCACCAATTATTTTATTATAAATAAATAATAATTTATAATTATAATATAGTAAATATAAATGTCTGATTATTATAATTATAATTATGAAAATGATAGTTCTAGTATTATAAACTCACTTGATAATAATTCTATAAAAATATTTAACTGCAGTTTGTGTAATAATCAATCATCTGTCTTAAAAAAATTATCAATTTATACAAATAGTAATTTTTTATGTATAAATTGTTGGAATAAATATTATAAAAGATTAAAAGAAATTTATTGAAAAAATTACTTAATTTATTTTTTCTAAATATTTTCCTAAAATATCTATTTTATCATCTAAAAATTCAACTATAAAAGTTAAATTTTTTTTATCTGTTATTATACCTTCTTTATTTTTAAAGTTTTCGTATTTTTTTCTATTTTCTTCATTTTTTTCAATAAAATTAGCATCATTTTTTATTTTTACTTTTTCATTTATTAAATATTCAATATCATTGTATTCTTGAATGTACTTTTCTAATATATCAAATGTAAATGTTTTGTCATTTTTAGCTGTCATTTCAATTATATAAGTTATACTATTACTATTAGTTGGTCTAATTTCTTTTACTATACCAACTCTATTCTTATATGTATTATATACTAATTTGTTTTTTTCAGTCTTCTCTCTAAAATTAGCTGTATCAATTACTTTTACTTTATCTTCTAAATTAAATTTTGTATTGATTTTATTCATATATATAACCTAAATAATATTAATATTTTATATATTTATAATTTTTAATTTATAATCTAAAATTAGGTTCAAATATTAAATCTTTATGTTTTCCTTTAATTTCTATAAATACTTTGTTTTTGATGTAATTCGTATTTGATAAATAGTTTTTAATAGCTAAATTAAATGGAATTCTTTCATCTTCTTTTGAATGAATAATATATAATGTATTACAATATATATATTTCAAACTGCAGAAAGTATTTAAATTATATTTTTTTAAAAATAATCCATGTATAAGATAATTACTATAATTTGTTTGATATAATAATTCAGATAATGATGTGAAAGTTGATAATAAATATATATTATTCGCATAAGTTATATTATATTTTCTTAAACATTCTATTAATATACCACCACCTATACTAAAACCCATAAAATCAAATGTTTTATAACCTAAATTCTTTATATATTGTATCCAAAAATATGTTTCTTTTAAACAATTATCTATACAATGTTCTTTATTTATAATTCCAAATCCAGGATATTCAAAACATAATATATCATAATCATATAAAGTCTTAAACATTTGTATTTTTTCATAATAATAATCTAAATTTCCATAATTACCACAAGTTATTAATAATATCCTATTTGTATTCTTTTTTTCATATAATGCATAATGTTCATTGTCTATATTTATAATTTTATATTTATTATCAACATTATCAAATTTATATTTATCTACTCTTATTGGCTCTAAATAAAAATTATCGACCTTACTATATACATATATATAAACTGTAACTAATATCATTAAAATTATTAGTATTAACATAAGTCATAATATATTATAATAAAATAATTTTTTCAATCATAAACAATAATTATATAAAAAAAATTGATTTTATATATTGTATAAATATCCTATTGATATAACTCTATCAAATGCCACCGAAGAGGAGTAGGAATCCACAACCCAAAGTTGCCAATGAACCCAAAAGGTCTGACTTTTTGAGTTTAAAGGTCAAAACAATCCTTGCTTTTATGAGGCAAAACCGTCTGCAGAGTTCTGCAGCAGCTCAACGTACTATGCCTGCACCAATGCAGCGTCCTGTAGTAGTTCAGAGTAAAGTGCAGGCAGATGGATCAAAACAATATTCTAAAGATGTAGAAGCAGGGATGTATTACGCTATCCCGCCTTTCATTGATCCCATAACTGATGTGCAAATTGAGGTTTATGGTGGTTCATCCTACATCAAACGCCACCACTTGGGTCCAACCCTTGTATCCCAACCCATTTATACGAGGGTTGGTTCTACCAAAAAGATTGAGAATGTTGTTCAACAAACAATCGATTATCGATCAATGCTTACACAACCGGTCTATCAACAACCGATCGGTCCTCAAACATTTTTGAGAACCACCGTTCCTGAAGAAGCACATCCATATGCGCTTGCCATGCTTAAGGGGCTTGCGCGTGAATGACATTCTGGTAAATAAAAAGTGGAACAATAAATTAACTTAATATATCTTTGAAAAATAATTTTTTTATATAAATTTATTTTATATGTCTTTAGAAAAAAAAAATTCATATAAAAAATGTAAATGTGATATCTGCACAAAATTTAAAAATCAAAATATTAGCGGCGTAGGTACAATTCTTTTACAATTAGATTATTTTGGAAATATTCCAACTATTATTCTAGGTAAAGAACGTGCTGGTCAATACAAAGGAGAATATAATATATTTGCAGGGAAAATGGAAAAAGAAGATAATGGTTGTTATATTAAAGCAGCTTGGAGAGAATTTACACAAGAATCTGGTATAGAATTATCACTTAATAATTTTTCTAAAACAATAACAAATAGATATGGATTATATAGATATATAATTCATGGTAAAACTGTTATATTTGTTTCAAAAATGAGTGGTCTTAGTAGAAATTCTATAAATAATTATATTTATAAAAAAAATGCAAATCATAATCTGCCTTGGCCTTTTCGTGAAATTGAAAAAGTAGAACGATTTTCAATTGATGGTAGACATATTTATATAGATAAAAAAACTAATAAAATTATTTATAATAAAAAATATTGTAAAATATCTTCATTTGCTTTAAGCGTAATGTCAAAAATTATTAAATTTATATAAATTTTATAATCTTTTCCATCTAAAATAACCAATTGGATTTTCTGTACATATAGTTAGATACCAATAAGGTCTAATAGGAGATTTTACAATATAATTAAAAATATCTTTTGCTAATTTTTTATCTACTCCATTTAATGAAATATGCCAAGGTATTCTATTAAGACTTCCATTTTTAGGTCCTTTTACTGCTTTATATCCTAATAATCTTAATTCATCTGCTAATAAATCAATTGTTTGACTTTCAAATACAATAGTCCATACTCCTTTCCAATTTTGTAAACTTGCAATAGGTGAATTACTAAATGTCCATCTTTTTTTACTATTGTAAAATGAAGTTCTTTTAACATATGAAAAAGAATTTTTATTACCTCTTCCAATTAAAGTTATATGAAAACCTCCCCATGCTATTTGATTATCATATTGAAATGCTAAAAATAATCTTTCTGTCATTTTTATTATATATAAATTATAAAAAAAATTATTATTTTTTTATATAATTATAACCATGTTTACACATATCCTCAATATTATAAACACACGTCCAGTTTAATTCTTTTAATGATTTATCTGTTTTAGTATAAACACATGGTAAATCACCATCTCTTCTTTTAATAAAATTATAAACAAGTTTAACATTATTTACTTTTTCAAATGTATCTATAAGTTCTTTAACACTTGTTCCTTTACCTGTGCCTAAATTATAAATATTTATTTTACTATCTTTTTCTATATTAAATATACGTTCTGTAGCTTTAACATGTCCTTTGGCTAAATCAACAATATGAATAAAATCTCTTATACAAGTTCCATCTGGAGTATCATAATCATTTCCAAAAATATTTAATGAAGGTAATCTACCTGTAGAAACTTTAAGTAAATAAGGAAATAAATTATTAGGTATATCATTGGGATTTTCTCCTATTAAACTTGATGGATGTGATCCAATAGGATTAAAATATCTTAATATAGTAATAGACCAATCATTATTAGAAATATATAAATCTTGTAATATCTGTTCTATCATATATTTCGTTTGACCATATGGATTAGTAATACCAATACCTGTAGATGATTCTTCATTAACAGGATATTCATTAACACCATAAACTGTGGCAGATGATGAAAATATAATTTTATTACAATCATACTTTTTCATAATATTTAATAAATTTATTGTACCACTTACATTACAATCATAATATTGTAAAGGATTTTTTATACTTTCACTAACTGATTTTAAAGCTGCAAAATGAATTACTAGTCCGATTTTATATTCTACAAAAAGATTCTCTAATTTTAAGGAATCTCTTATATCAATATTGAAAAATAATATATCTCTTTTATTAGTTATATCTTGTATTTTGCGTAATACATCTAGTGAACTATTCACTAAATTATCAATTATAATTATTTTGTAATTTTCTTGTAATAATTCAACAACTGTATGAGAACCTATAAATCCTAAACCTCCTGTAACTAAAATATAACTCATCTATATAAAATTAATTTATAAATTTATTATATAACTATGAATATAGATTTTCATTCAAAATATATAAAATATAAAATAAAATACTTATCCCTTAAAAATAATAATATAATTATCAATAATGAAAATAATATAATTACAGGTGGTAGTGATAAAAAATTTACATATCTTATATTAGATAATCAAGGTCTTTACCATGATAGATTAAGAGAAATTTTGGATTCTAACGGTTTTAAAGAAGTTAGTAAAAAAGAAGTATTATCTTCTCCAAATAAATTTGTTGATTTTTTCTGGATGGGACAATCTAATGAAGAAGGTAATAGATTTGATAAAGATTTGTATCAAATTAAATCTACTTTAAAAACATTGTTATGGAGAGATAAAAGTCATACTCTGGGTAAAGATGTTATAACTAATAAACAACAGCTTTACTTTAATATGGAAAAACATTTTCCTAGTATTTGTTCTAAACATATGGCTAGAACTTTTGTACTAAAAGATATTAAATCTCTAAAACAAATTATGCTAAATGATACTAATCAAATAAGTTCAACAACAGATACAATAGATACAACTGATTCAACCGATACAGACACAACAGATACAGAACAAATAAATAAAAATACTAAAAAGGTTTATATAGTAAAACCTGTTGGACATGGAGCATGTGCAGGAGTTGGTATAACAGTTGTAACAAATGATAAAGAATTAGAAGAAGCTAGAATTAATTTATGTAAAAGATTTAATAAAATTATTATATCAGAGTATATACAAAATCCTTTATTATATGAAGGACGAAAATTTCATTTGCGAATGTATATATTAATTAATTCTGATGCAACTTGGTCTTTTTGGGAAAGAGGTAAAGCTATGACTGCAAAATCACCTTATATAAAAAGTGATTGGACTAATAAATCAATACATGATAGTCATGGAGAAACAACACCAAAAGATATTTATTTTCCAGAGGATATATTACCAAAAGAGAGATATAAAGATGTTTATAAACAAATGGAAATAATTTTAGATGCAGTAGCAAAAATAATAATGCCACACGTTAAATGTTATGAAGAAAGTAAATATTGTTGTGAAGTATTTGGAATTGATTTTATGTTAACAGATGATTATACAGTTAAATTAATTGAAATAAATGCGGAAGCAGGATATGGAGCTAAAAATGAAGATAAAACAAAATATAAACAATATTGTAGTGAATATTTTAATTGGTTTTATAAAGAATCATTATTATCAAAATTATTTAGAAAGTCTATTATGATGAAAAGAAATGTAAAAAACAAAAAGAAAACTAGTTTTAAATCAGAAAATATATTATTAAAAAGAAATACAACATCAAAAACATATTTATTTGCAGATAAAGAGAAAGAAATAGAAGAAGAATTTACAAAATTATTAGATAGTAATGGATGGATAAGAAAAGATTTAAAAAATTTCCCAGTGTATGTTGATTTATTTTATACAAGAAATTACAAATTTTTTTATAATCAATTAACCAACAAACAAGATTATAGTAAATTATATGATATTAAATCAAATATTAAATCATTTTTTTGGAGAGATGATACATACAAAAAAGGTAAAGACGTTATTATTAATAAATATCAATTATATAAAAACATGAAAAAACATTTTCCAGATATTGCAGATAAACATATGGCAAAAACTTTTAATATATTAAAAAAAAATATTAATATTAAAGACGGTATATATATTATAAGAGCAGTTGGTAAATCTGTTGGTTCTGGTGAAGGTGTTGAATATATTACAAATAAAAAAGAATTAGAAGCAGTTGTAAATAAATATAAAAATAATAATAAATATAAGAAGGTTATAGCAAGTGAATATATACAACCACTATTATTATATAATAATAAAAAATTTCATATACGTGTTCATATATTATTTTTGTATAATAATGGAAAAATAACGTGGAGTACTAATTTACATGGTAGAATCTTATGTGCTAAAACTGATTTTGTAAATAGTAATTATCATAATTTAGAAATTCACGATACGCATGGCAGATATAGTATAAGAAATATATATTTTCCAGAAGAATTTAATTATGGAAAAGAAAATACAGAAAATGTTTTATCACAAATGGAGTTGATATTATCAAAAGTTGCAGAAATTGTTAAACCATATCTTAAATGTTTTCCTGAAAGTAATAATTGTTTTGAAGTGTTTGGTATAGATTTTATGATAAAAGATGATTTTACAGTAATGTTAATTGAAATTAACGATGATGCTGGTAATCCATCATTTCCAATAGCAAATTTTGAAAATGAAGAAAATAATAGATTATGGCGTTTATATATTATAGAATATGTTAAATGGATTTATGAAAATGGTATTGAACCTGTTTATAAATAAATAATTAAATTTTTATAAATGTTAATTATATAAATAAATTTTTTATATGGATAAAAATACAATTAAATATACAGATAAAATAATAAATTATGATAGTTATTTTGAAAATAATAAGGAAAAGTTATTTTCAATTTATAAATATTTTTATACAAAATTAAAAAATATTATTAATAATACTGATAAAAATAATATTATAAAAAAATTACAAAAAAAAATATCTTGGTCCCCTTCAAATATTAAAACACCATTTTTATTTAATAATTATAATAATAAAGACTACACATTTACAGAATTTACAGAACTATTCAATCAATTAAAAATAAATTTTTCAAAGTTTTCTAAAATGGATATTACTAAATATATTGAAAATATTGACGATGAAGTTGTTAATGTGCTTAATTATATTTACTCAAATAGATATGTTTCATTAAATATTAAATTATGGATACAAAATAATATAGATGTTTGTTATAAATATAATTACGATCATTTAGAATTATACTATTTCTATTCATCCACTTACGATTATAATCAAAATAATAATTTATACAAAAATTTTCATTCTATAAATGATATTGTAAGCGAAATTTATATAATAACTAAATGGATTTACGATATTAATCCACTTTATAAAATAAAATTTTATTTCTTTGATACTCCACAAAAAAAATATTTACCTAATGATAGCTTAATTACTTTAAATATTAAAAAAAAATATAAATTAGAAGAAAAATGGTTATCTCCAATGAATATTAATGCTGGATTTACTTCACTGGGAGATGCCACAAAACAAACATCTTTAAATTATCGTGAAATATTTATTTGGAGAAGAGAGGAATTATATTTAGTTATTATACATGAACTTTTTCATTATTTATTATTAGATACAAAATTTTTAAATGATGAAGTATATGATAAACTTTTTAATAATAAAATAAAACCTTATTTATTACTTAATGAAAGTATTACTGAAATAATGTCTAACTTTTTTTATATTATGTATTATAGTATTAGAAATGGAGAAAATAATCTAGAAACGGATTTTCTAAATTTTAAAGAATTATATGTAAACGACCTTATTTTTAGTTGGTATCAATCTGTTAAAATTTTGAAATATTTTAATATTGATTCATTAGAAATAAATCAATTATCAAAAATAAAATCACATACAGCTGTTTTTTCATATTCTATACTAAGACCAATCCTAACAACCGAATTTTGTGAAATATTGTACTCTTTTCCTTATATACATAAAATTTTTAGTAATGACAAAAATATAAAAGAATGTAATATTAAAAGTTGTGAAACAATCCTTAATTATATAAAAAAGAAAATTAAAATGCTACCTAATAAATATATTAATGAAACTATTAAGAATATAATTATTTATGAAGATACATTAAGGCGAACATTATATGTTTAGAGCTTTGCTTATTATTTTTTTATTTATTATTTTTATTTATTATAAACAATTTATTAACATTTGTTTCTAGTGTTTTTATATCATACTTATGATTACCAATTATATATAATTCATATTTATATTGATATGTTTTTGTTTCGCTTACATCTGTATCTAAATTAGCTGTATGTAATGTCATTTCTCTATTAATTTTAAATTTATCATATTTTTCAAGTAAATTTTGTCCTTTAACTCTCATATATGTCGGCCATATTGGCATACCTAAAATATAAACTATCTTATTTTTTTTAACCTCTGATAATACTTTCTTTATTGTTGCTTCTAAAAAGTGTTTTTCTGTTGGTGGATGAGCTATAGCACAACCTGTTTTAGGAGGATTGTCAAAAAAAGAACCAAGTGAACCAAATGCTTTATCAACATCATAAAAAGCAGAATAATATTTATCTAAATAACAATTAAAAGGATCAGCAAAACATTCATATATTTTCCCAGAACATATAGAACGCCAATAATTAAAAACATTTTGAGGTATTGAATTTCCAAAAAAAACTTTGTATTGCCAATATATTGTTCTATTCCTTCTAACTAATGCATATAAATAATTATGAAAATATGTAATTTTGGTATTATGTTTTTTAAATAGTTCAAACAATCTGTTGTATCTAGTAGGATGGATAGATATATCTATTTTATCTACTATCTTATCAGTAACAAATGATAATACATTACCAACATATTTAATTTGAAACTTTTTAATATCAATAGGTGTAAACTCATTTCTAACAACACAATAATAATTATAAATTGGAATGATTTTCTTTTTCAAAAATAAGATACTGTCTTCATAAATTGTATTTATATTTTCCACCCTGAAAGGGTTATTATCATACTTTTTAATATTGTATTTTTTTGTATAATTACTTATAATATCTTTTTGTAAATTTTTATCCCATAATCTATCTAAATTAAGATATTTTTGGGCTAATTCTACCAATTTGTTTATAATTATATTCTTTATAGTTTTGTGAAAAATATATTTTTTGTTCTTTATTTGATAAGAATGAATTATTGGATCCCATACTTCCTCTGTATTCTTGTAAATTTGTTTTTTGTTGTATAAAAAAATCATAATTATATCTGTATAAGGTTGTATATCCTCTGTTATTAACAACACTTTTTTGAAATAATTATTAAATAAGATAGAACAACAATGAAAACCTTTGTAAAAATTATATTCACGTATACATAACATTTCTGAATCATTCTTATTATTCATTTATTTTTGGTATATATAATTAAATGAAAAAATTTATTATAAAAAAATAAGTATATAATATAATAAGATAATATGGTGTATATAGAAACATATGAAAATTTTACAATAAAAATAGGTAGAAATGATGAAGAAAATGATAAACTTATAAAAGAAGGAGGACAAAATGATTTGTGGTTTCATATAAAAAATAATCCAAGCCCGCATGGTATAATACATTGTGATACAAAAGAAGAACCAACAAAGGATGTTATATACAAAACAGCAGAATTTGTTAAAAGTTTCAGTAAATACAAAGATTTGTCAAAAATTACAATCATATATACAAAACTAAAAAATATAAAAAGAACTGATATTTTAGGTTCTGTTATTATAAAAAATAAAACAAAAGAAGTGGTTATTTAGAAATGTATAAGTTATAAAAATATGTTAAAATTAGAATTTTGTTATAGATTTTTATATAATCTAATATAAATGGAAAATTCTAATTTTCAAGTTGTAGAAGTTATATCAATTCCAGAAGATAAAGAAATACAAACATTATATCTTCCAGAGATTAAAGAAATTGCTAATAAAGAAGAACAAAAAATACAAGATTATATACCTTCGTGTGGAATAAGTAAATATAATATTTCTTTTTCATCTATTTTATTTAATATAACACCTCCTTTTTGTTTTTTATTTTTTTTTTCTATTTCTTTATTTATTTCATTTATTTCTGTATCACAATTTTGTATTACTTGTTTTATAATATCTAAATCAACTCTATAAATTTCTTTATATTTTCTGTACTGTGCTTTTTTCATCAATGCTTTAACACAAGATTCAACTTGATCTATATTATCTGTTTCATATTGAAAAAGTACTTCTAAATCATTTGCTAAAGGTGAATTATGACTAGAAAATCTTGTTTTTGAATTTATTGTTTTACCAATTTTATACAGCGTTAAATCACTATTTAATGCTCTAAATACATAAATAATTTTTTTATTTGGATTTATTTTTGGTTTTTGATTATTTTCTAATTGCTGTATTTTTTTATTCATACCTTCAATTATATAATTTTTGTATTTATATAAAGCAACTTCTAAATCTAAAAAATATTGCTGTACTTGCGTTCCAATTTTAGATTTAGTTGATAAACATAATTTTTTGGCTGTTTCAGGTGTTAAAGTGATTACTTCAAAATTATGTCCTCCACTGCCTCCATCTTCTCTTTTCATTTTTTTTATTTTATAGTCTATATTTTTTCTATAACTTCTTTTAATTGTATCATTAAAAATTCTTCTATTTTCTATTTTTAACCACTTTTTTAGTGTTTCACTATCAATTAAAAATTCATTATATCTTTCAATATAATCTTCTTTAATAATATTAAAAAAATCTTTAACAAATTTAGAATTTACAAAACTGTACTTATTTATAAATGTTTCAAAATTCATCTATATATATTATATTTATAAAATTTATTTGGTTGTATTATATGATACAATCAAATAACAGATTTTTTCTAAAAAAGTATATATACTTAAACATTATTTAGTATATTTAGATAGTAATGTCATTAAATACAAAATTACAATTAGGCCTTGAGTATGAAAAATACGTACAAAAAATCATTAAAAATAAATATATTAATTGTTGGTTATGGTCTGAAGTTCCTAAACACATATTAGTTGAACTACAAATTATTAAAAATAATCAAGAAAATTGTGATGATATTGGTTGTGATATTGTTTGTCAAAATATAGATTTAACTTTTTTATTTGTGCAATGTAAAAATTATTCAACTACTGGTAATGATAATACAATTTCAATTCATGATTTATCAGGTTTCTATAATTTTATTGCTGAAACTGGATTTAATGGTTCTGTTTATTATTCTGGTAAATTATCATCTCAAATTATATGCAGAAAAAAAAGAATTAATTATATAAATTTACCATATATAACTAATAATAAAATCTTAGACTTTTTACCAAGAGATTACCAAATTGAAGCATATAATTATATTAAAAATAATAATAAAAACATTTTATCAATGCCTTGTGGGACTGGTAAAACATTTGTTTCATTTTTATTATCATTAGAATATAACAATATTATTATTTTAACACCTTTAATATCTACAACAGAACAAATACATTCTCATTATAAAAACTATTATTCAAAATACGAGAATATTAATTTTATTCTAGTTAATTGTAAAGCAGAAAGAAATATTAATAATATAACATTAAAAGATAAAAACGTTATATCATCTACATATGATTCATGTGATGTTATAAATAAATTATTACTTAAAATGGATAATCCACTTATAATAATTGATGAATTTCATAACTTATCAAATGATATGCTGACGAATCATAAATCAGAAATGAATAAGCTAATTATAAATAATAAAAATATTTTATTTATGTCTGCAACACCATTAAAATCAGATATATTAACAAATAATATATACGAATTGACTTGGGAAGATGCAATTAAAAATAAATATATATGTGATTATAATTTTTATTATCCAGATAATGATAAAATAATTACTAAAATTGATAATATGAAATTTGATAAAAAAATAATTGATAAAACTATTCTAATAAATAAATCATATTTTTTATTAGATGCTATAAAATTAACAAAAGTTATGAAATGTATTGTATATCTAAAGACAATACACGAAATGAATGAATTTGTTAAAATAGTGCAAACTATTAATTTATATTTTGAATTAAATATTAAAATATATGAAATTAATTATAAAACTAGTGCAATTATAAGAAATAAGAATTTAATAAAATTTAAAAATGATAATAGTTGTATAAATATATTATGTAACGTACATATATTAGATGAAGGAATAGATATACCTGAATGCGATTCAATATATTTAACACATCCAAATAATAATGTAATAAGTATAATACAACGAATAAGTAGAGCAAATAGATTAGATAAAAACAATACAAATAAAATAGCAAAAATATTTGTATGGAGTAAAAATGAAATAAAATTAGAATCAATAACAAAAAATATATCAAAATTTATAGATTGTAAATATGGAAAAGAAAATAATGAATGTATAAATTATAAAAAAAGTATTGAAAATAATAATTTAATTAATGAAAAAATTGTTAATAATAATTCAATCAAAATAAATGATGAATTAATAAATTTTATTATAAATAAATTAAATATTCCACATAAAAATATAGATATTATTATTTCTATATGTTATTATTTAACTACATTATTAAATAATGAATTTTTAATTGATAGTGAAACATTAAGAAAATATTTAAAAATTTCAAATAGACAAATTTTTAATAATAAAATAAGAAGAAGTTATAAAAAAAACATAGATTATACAATAAAAAAAATAAAAAAATCAGAAGGTAGTGGAGGCCATAACTTTATAGTAATCATATTAACACCAGAAACAGCCAAAAAAATATGTTTATCAACTAAATCTAAAATTAGAATACAATTACATCAATATTTTTTAGATATAGAAGTTGCTTTATATAAATACAAAAATTATATAATTGAAGGTATGAATCATAAAATAGAACAATTAGAATATAATCAAAAAACAAAAGAATTAGTTATTTAGAATTGTATATTATAATTTGTTCTATTCATATATCTTCTAGTGGAATATAAATGCTTTACACAATATATAAAAATTAAATAATTTATAAAATATTATTAAATATACTAATTTTCCATTATAAAATGATTGGAAATAATAATGAATATGTTAAAATATTAGAAAAAATTAAAGAAATTAGACCATCTATTCGTGGTTATAATCTCCTATTACCACAAATAGTAGTAATAGGAGATCAAAGTAGTGGTAAAAGTTCTGTTTTAGAATCATTAACAGGTATAAAATTTCCTGTAAATTCTGGAATATGCACTAGATGTCCTATTATTGTTAATTGTAAAAATGATAAATAAATTAAAGAAAATCAATTTACTATCAATGGAAAAAAAGTACAAATTGAAAATTTATCAAAATAAATTTTAGAAATACAAGACAAAAATTTAATTACTTATAAATTAAAAAAAATTATCTGTTGATGAAGATGATTTTGAAGAAGAAAAGAAAAAAATTTCAGAAACAACAATTGAAATTGAAGTAAACTGAATAGATTGATAATTTATCAACTAATCAAGATGTATATAAAT
>Ga0214923_10001715_pt1 | contig 30520 bp, 26 predicted proteins | sample LL1510_MetaG_FD_177993 | JGI IMG/M metagenome (GOLD analysis project Ga0214923, IMG submission 177993) | Freshwater microbial communities from Lake Lanier, Atlanta, Georgia, United States - LL-1510 | ecosystem: Environmental > Aquatic > Freshwater > Lake | place: USA: Georgia | collected...
GGCCCTGAATCACTGGGTAAGCGGCAGATTGATTGAACTATAAAAGCAACCACAAGAAGAATTATGGAGACAATCAGGGCAGTTAGGTTAGGCCCAATCGCCTCGGTTGCAATAACCGGTGAGGTAAAGAGCTTGAGTAAAACTCCCCCGTGCCAACCAATAAACAGTGCTGAGGTGATAGCCGACGCTTTAGCCAAAACCAGGACTCTAACCGCATAGAACGGATCGACCGGCACTGGCCTTACTAGGTTCTTTTGTTTAGCTTCAATAAATTTTTTCAACTGGCGTTTATAGCGATAAATCGGCAGGGCTAAGCCTAAAAGAATTAGTGAAACAACAACGATTGAGATGCTCAGGCTAATCCCGCTGACTGGCACCCGGTAACCGTTTGAAGTTGACCAAGCACTAAACGTATAGCCGATTGCTAAGGCAATAGCGAACCAAATAACTAGTGAAATGATGTTGATTGGTTTCATACGAGCTTCACCTGATCTGCATAGATGTAGGCGAGCTTGGAGATTTTTCCAATCCCTGCAAGTTCTGCATCCTGATTCATCTCATACCAGGGCACTATTACGAAAGCGCGATTGGCTGCCTGCGGATGGGGAATGGTTAGATTTTCTGAACGATAGTTGATCTCACCAAACTTAATAATGTCAATATCGATATTTCTATCGCCCCAGCGCTCTCTTCTTTTGCGACCAAGTTTTGTTTCAATGTTTTGCAAAACGCTGAGCAGTTGATCTGGTTTTAGTGAAGTAGTAATCTCCGCAACACAATTTAGGTATTTAGGTTTCGATGAATCAACCCCAGCAAGAGTTAGTGCTTTTGATTCATAAATACCTGAAACATCGATTAGTTGAATATCTTTATGCTTTGCTAGGTGTGCGAGGGCTAGGATAATCCAGCTCCTTCGATTACCCAGATTGCTCCCTAAAGCAAGCACCACCCGATTAGTCACGTTTAGCCTTCACAGTGACAGTGACATCTTGGAACTCATAGGGAATTGGTGCATTCGGTTTATGAACAGTGATTTTAGCTTTCTTCACGATTCCGCCACCAAAGTTAAGCGAGTAATCAAGTAGTCGCTGGGCTAGAGTTTCAAGCAGGTCAACCGGTTCATTCTTAGTTAGTTCAACTAAACCCTTGGCTAAATCACCGTAGTGAACCGTTTTAGTTAGATCATCAGAAAAAGCAGCTGGATCCCCATCAATCCAGACCGAGGCATCAATATAGAAGTCCTGCCCGTTCTGTCGTTCAAAATCAAAGACTCCGTGGTGGGCAAAGACCCTGAGCCCCACGATGCTGATTTTGTGCTGCATGGCTTAATTCTGTCTTATTCTGCTTCACGAAGCGCTGCCACCACATTGATGGCATCAGCCGTAGCAAGAACGTTGTGAACCCGAACACCCCACAACTTACGCTGCAGCAGGAGGGCAGTTAGGACTGCTGTGGCAACATCCCTGCGCTCATTGCTAACCGACTGGATATCCTCAGCAAGAGCTCCGGCTATGAATCGCTTCCTTGAAGCCCCCACCAGAATAGGCAATCCCAGTTTTTCGATCTCATCAAGCCTGGCTACCAATTCCCAGTTTTGTTTCATATCCTTGGCAAAGCCAAGGCCAGGATCGACCACAATTTTGTCTCTGGAAACTCCGGCCGCCTCGGCTTTAGCCACCTGAAGAGCAAGCTCATTGGCAACATCCTTGGCGATGTCCTCGTAATGGTTTAACTTGTCCATCTCGGCTGAGAAACCTCGCCAGTGGGAAATAATCAAAGTTGCATTTGTCTCAGCAGCAACTTGAAACATGTCCGGATCGGCCAAACCACCAGAAACATCATTGATGATAGTAGCTCCAGCCCCAACAGCTTTCCGCGCAGTGTCACTGTTCATGGTGTCGATGCTAATTTCAGCAAGCTTTAGTTTCGCTATTTCTGCAATTACTGGAATTACTCTTGCCTGCTCTTCTTCGAGGCTTATACGTTCTGCACCGGGTCGAGTTGATTCGCCACCAACATCGATGGTATCCGCGCCACTTATCGCCAAGAGTTTTGCCTGATCTATGGCAGCCTCAAAAGTATTGAATTGCCCACCATCACTAAAACTATCCGGTGTGAGATTTAGCACACCCATGATTTTTGGTCTAACGTGTTTCATTTGGCAATCAAGGCCATGACCTCGGCTCGGTTCGCCGCTTCAGAATACAAGCCTCTGGTTGCCACCGTAACCGTATTTGCCTCAGGTTGTCTTGCACCTCGGGATGCAACGCAGTGATGCCTGGCTTCAATGACCACAACAACGCCTTTGGTGTCTAGTGCTTTTTCTAATGCATCAGCAATTTGTGCGGTGAGGTTTTCCTGTAATTGCAATCTTGCCGACAAAACTTCGACAAGTTTTGGTAAGCGACCTAGACCTAAAACTTTATCGTTTGGTAAATAAGCGATATGAGCAATACCAGTAAAAGGAAGTAGGTGATGTTCACAGATGCTAACCAGTTCAATGTCTTTGAGGATAACCACATCGGTGTGCTCTGCTGGAAATGTTTCCGAGAGCACTGACTGCGGATCTACTCCGGTACCGGAGAAAAATCCTTCGTAAGCATCGGCAACCTTCTGCGGTGTCGCCTTTATTTCTTCGCGGTTAGGGTCTTCGCCAATAGCCGAAAGTAGTTCGACAACTGCTTTCTTGACTCTCTCGGCGTCAACCATGACTAGCTCTTCTTACGGACTTTAGGAATTGCGATAGGTCCCTGCTTGGACTTTGGCCTGGTCTTTTTAGACAGCCACTGGCTTCGCTTCGGTAGCTTCTTCACTGGTTTGAAAATCTTTGCAATATCGTCAGCGTTTAGCGTCTCACGCTCCATAAGTTCCTTGGCCATATTGTCTAGAACTTTCCGGTTCAGTGTGATTGCCTTATAGGCCTCATCGTGGGCTGCATCAAGGATTGCTCTGATTTCTCTATCGATGGTCTCAGCAGTTAGATCGCTATAGTCCTTGGTCTGAGCCATATCTCTACCGATAAAGACCTCGCCGACCTTGCCGTAAGAAACCGAGCCAACCGTAGCGCTCATGCCATACTGCATAACCATTGAGCGAGCTATTGAAGTAGCTTTCTCAAAGTCATTGGAAGCACCGGTGGTTGGATCTCCATAGATGATTTCCTCTGCTACGCGGCCGCCCATTGCATAGGCAATCTGGTCCAGTAGTTGATTACGGGTGACTGAGTAGCGGTCCTCAAGTGGAAGCACCATGGTGTAGCCGAGTGCTCTACCGCGAGGAAGAATGGTCACCTTCGAAACTGGATCACTGTGATTTAGTGAAGCTGCAACAAGCGCGTGACCTGCTTCGTGATAAGCGGTGTTTAGACGCTCCGCATCCTGCATCAAGCGACCCTTCTTAGCTGGACCTCCGATAACACGATCGATAGCTTCATCAAGAATTTCATTGGTGATCTGCTTGGCGTTATTTCTTGCAGTTAGGAGCGCTGCTTCATTCAAAACGTTTGCAAGATCTGCACCGGTAAATCCAGGTGTTCTTCTTGCAACCACGCTGAGATCAACATCACTGGCTACTGGCTTACCCTTAGCGTGAACTTTCAGAATCTGTTCACGACCGTTTAGATCCGGTGCAGAAACTCCAACCTGACGGTCAAAGCGACCTGGGCGTAGAAGAGCTGGATCAAGAATGTCTGGACGGTTAGTTGCAGCAATCAGGATAACGTTTGTCTTTGAATCAAAACCATCCATCTCCACCAGTAACTGGTTAAGAGTTTGCTCACGCTCGTCATTGCCACCACCGATACCGGCACCGCGGTGACGACCGACAGCATCGATTTCGTCGACGAAGATAATTGCTGGGGCGGCCTGCTTAGCTTGCTCAAATAGATCGCGAACACGTGAAGCACCGACACCGACGAACATCTCAACAAAGTCAGAACCAGAGATGGTGAAAAATGGCACACCGGCTTCACCAGCAACTGCTTTAGCTAAAAGTGTTTTACCGGTTCCCGGAGGGCCATAGAGCAATACACCGCGGGGGATCTTTGCACCAACCGCTTGGAACTTCTGAGGCTCCTTCAGGAACTCTTTTATTTCCTGAAGCTCTTCTATAGCTTCGTCTACTCCGGCAACGTCAGAGAACATAACCTTTGGCATGTCCTTGTTGTATAGCTTGGCTCTGGATTTACCGAACTGCATGGCACGGTTATTTGATCCCTGAGCACTGGAAAGCATGAAGTAGAAAAGAGCAAAAATCAAAAGGAATGGCAAGACGCTAAACAGTAGTTGGAGATACCAAGGGGTGTTGTTTACCTGGTCGTTGTAACCATCTTGAATGTTGGCAGCATTGATAGTTTCAATCACTGAACTTCCACGTGGGGCAACATAGAAGAACTGAACCTTGTCACCATACTCGGTATCTGCAGCGGTAAGAGTGACATCGACTCGCTGCTCATTCTCTATAACAAGAACAGTCTTTGCCCGACCATCTTGAATAAACTGCAAACCAACTGATGTGTCTACCTGCTTAAAGCCAGTGGTGTTTACTGAGTTGAACCCAATAATCATCACCATTACGGCTAGCAGAATCCAAATAGCTGGACCCCGGAACAGTTTGCGTGATTTCATAGAGGCTTAGCCCCAACCTTTCGTGAATTTCAATCAACCTCTAGGCTACCTGCCTAAAAGACCCAATAAAACACCTGTTCGCAGTCAGATTAAAGGGTTTAGCTGTATACGTGGGGGCTCAAAATCCCAACATCCTTGAGGGTGCGATACCTTTCGGCATAATCAAGGCCATAACCGACAACAAACTCGTTTGGGATGTCAAACCCAACAATCTTCACATCAACCTCAACCTTGGCAGCCTCTGGCTTACGAAGCAGGGCGACTATTTCCACTGAGGCAGCTCCTCGAGCTGCCAAGTTGCTAGCCAGCCAGGACAGGGTCAAGCCTGAATCAATGATGTCCTCGACGATAATCACATGCCTGCCTAAAACATCAGCATCTAGGTCTTTGAGGATTCTCACTACACCTGAGGACTGTGTGCCAGATCCGTAAGAAGAAACTGCCATCCAATCCATAGATACAGGAATCTGCATTGCTCTGGATAAATCAGCCATAAACATGACTGCCCCTTTTAGCACTCCAACTAGGAGCACATCTTTACCTTTATATAAGATGTCTAATTCCCGAGCAATTTCACTAATTCGTTTAGCGATTTGATCTTCGGTTACTAATACTTTGGTGATGTCGTCTTTGACTTGTTCCAAATCCACTTAGCATGCTCCTGTTTTTAAGGTTTTGGTGCTCTTCAAACTTATTTCATTTCCTCTGCGTATTACTCTAACGGCTGGAACGGTCAAAGCTTTCTGCCCATGCCAATTAGTAATCAGAGCCATCACAGAATCAATAGTCTTACGGCTAGGTTCCGCCCCAAGCATTGATAGCGCTCGGTGGATTACCCGATTAGCCAGTGCTTTGGGACTTTTCTCCAGCACTTTCACATCCAACAGAATCTCTGTGGCCAATACTTTGGCCGCCTTAGCAAATAGCGCTTCTGCTTTCTTCTCTAGAAGCAAATTGTCTTCTCTAAGAATTTGGGCAGTTCTAGCCAAAGCTTCATACACTCCTGGACCCATTTCCTTTTCAAGAAGCGGAAGGATATTTTTCCTAACCCGAACTCTCAGAAACTTTGCGTCTTTGTTCTGTGGATCATTCCAAGCAACCAATCCACTGTCTCGGCAAAACGCCACCGTGGTTTCACGCCTGAGACCAAGGAGTGGGCGTAGATATTTTCCATCGGAACTAACCGTTGACATACCAGCTAAGGATTTAGCTCCTGATCCTCTGGCTAGTCCAAGCAAAACTGTTTCAGCCTGATCATCCAGTGTGTGACCTAACATGGTGAAGCTAACTTTGTTGGCAATAGCAAATTCATCTAAGGCTTTGTAGCGAGCAGATCTAGCAGCAGCCTCCATGCCAACTTTTCCTAAATTCACTTTGACATCTATCACTTCAACCAAATCCGCACCAAGTTCGGAAACTAACTTCGCATACTTCTTGGCAACCAGTTCAGAACCATTTTGAAGATTGTGATTGATAAAAACAACAAAGACCTTTATGCCGTGCCTTTTGCCTTCAAAAATGGATGCGGCTGCCAGAGCAAGTGAGTCTGGCCCTCCGGAGCAAGCAACAGCTACAGCTTTACCCGGCTTTAGCCCAACTTCTTGCCAGGTCAGTCGAATTGCCCTTCGGACATCGGCCATGGCAGGAGTTAGTCTTGGTCGCTCAGACAACTAAAACCTTTCGGTAATCTTGTAGTAACAAGCCTATTTAGGAGAGCCATGTCAATTGATGCCATCATCGAAATTCCTCGCGGAAGCAGAAACAAGTACGAGGTAGACCACGACAGCGGAAGAGTAAGACTAGACCGAGTTCTATTCACACCTTTTGTATACCCAGTTGACTACGGTTATTTTGACAACACCCTTGGTGGCGATGGCGATCCACTGGACGCCTTAGTACTCCTTGAGTTTCCTGTCTTCCCAGGCGTGGTAGTTGAGGTAAGGCCAGTTGCAGTTCTACCTATGGAAGATGACGGCGGCATTGACGAGAAGATTCTCTGTGTCCCAGCTAAAGACAAGAGATGGCAACACATCCAAGACCTGGGCGATGTGCCACAGCAAATCAAGGATGAACTAGAACACTTCTTCACCCACTACAAGGACCTAGAGCCAGGCAAGTGGGTCAAGGTTGGTTCATGGGCAGGCAAGGATGCTGCACAAAAGCTAATTGATGAAGCCTTGGAAAGATTCAAAGCTGAGGGCGGGCACCAATAGTCAGCACAGCTTTAGCTGCATTACTAATCCCTAGATTTATCGCTTCTCTAAAGCTCTTCTCATTAGCTAACTGAGCAAGCACGGTACCTGAGAAAGAATCCCCTGCACCGGTTGGATCAATAGCTTGAATAGGTTGAATCTCAAAAGATTCCACTAACTCGCCATGCTCGTATAGATCCACTCCAGCTTCACCTTTGGTAACGATTGTAGTTTTTGCCACTGGGCCAACTAATTCAAACTCATCTTCATTTGGCAAATAAAGATCAGCTAGCGAAATAGCTTTAGAAAAATCAGATATTCCGTAATCTCTAATAAATCCAGCAGAACCTGGATCAATCATGACTTTGATACCTAGATCTTTTACTCGGCCAAGAAACTTAACTACGTCTGTAATCTCTTTTTCAAAGATGCAATAGCCGCTTAGAAAAACAAAACCAAACTTTTCTAAGTAGCTATCAGAAATCAAATTGAAATCTAAATCAAAATTAGCCGCACGATCGGTAAGCATCGTCCTTGAAGAACCCTCAACAATTGAAACCAGCTTTCCAGTTTCTTTACTGCTGGTTTGCAAATTTACCTTTACTCCATAGAGAGCAAACTGTTCTGTGACCCTTGATAGATCTCTTTCATTCACACATCCGATGAATGTGACATCCGCGCCTGCATAGGAAGCCCAACTTGCGATGTTGCCAGCAGAGCCACCGAGAGTTTGACTTATCTTGGCAACCGTGTCCGTGTTAGGCCTTAGTTGGTTCTTGGGAACCACAATGATGTCGTCGATAACATCGCCTAATACTAAAACTCTCATTATTGAATCGCTGCCCAAGCCTTCGCCAATTCACCGGCTAGAGAAACATTGTTCCTAGCTAGATCTAAATTGACTTCAAGAGATTTACCCTTGGACTCTTCAACAATGAAGCCGAGAAGGAAAGGTGTGACGGCCTTGCCGGTGATGCCAGCTGTGTCAGCTGCTCTAAAGGCAATCTCTAGAACTCGATCATGTTCTGCTGGATCCCACTGCTTCTCTACTGGAATTGGATTGGCCACCACAATTCCCTGGCCGCCTCCCAAATCATCCTGAGCTTGCATTAATAGGGCAACCTCGTCAGCTGAATCTACCGACCAGTCGAGGGTGTAGCCAGATTTAGTTAGCCAGAAAGCAGGGAACTCCCTGGTTCTCCAGCCAATAACTGGAACACTGAGCGTTTCTAAGCGCTCTAAAGTTGCTGGGATATCTAGGACAGATTTCACGCCGGCAGCCACCACGGTAATGCGAGTGTTAGCTAAGGTGGTCAAGTCAGCCGATTCGTCAAAGGTACTACTGGCTCCTCGATGCACGCCACCTAGGCCGCCAGTTGCAAACACTCTGATGCCGGCAAGGCTAGCCAGATGCGCTGTGGCGGCAACAGTTGTTGCACCGCTTTTGCCTAGTGCCCGAAGTGTTGGGATATCTCTCACCGATGCTTTGGCGAGATCCTCGTTGGCAATCCGATCTAAACCTTCCGCATCCAAGCCAATGTTAGGCACCCCATCAAGAATTGCAATTGTTGCTGGGACCACCCCCTTACTCCTGAGGATTTCCTCAAATTCCCTAGCGGCTTCTAAGTTTCTAGGTCTAGGTAAGCCGTGAGAAATGATTGTTGACTCTAAAGCCACAATGGGTAGGTTTTCTTGAAGTGCTCGCTCTACTTCAGCGGAGAGTTTGAGTTGGTCCATGTTCCTAATGTTACAGGTAGCATCAAAACATGATTAATCCCGCGAGCTTTCTCAAAGGAGCCCTCCACCCCGAGGGCTACCATGGGAAAAACAAAGCCGCTGGCTTCTTCGAGGGTTGGTATGTGAAGTTGGTCTCGGCTGATTTGAGCCAACGCTGGGCTGTGATCCCAGGTATATTCAAGGGAATCTCTAAAGCTGACAGCAATGAGCGTGAAGCAGATCATGAAGCATTTGTTCAAGTGCTAGATGGCTCCACTGGAAGATCATGGTTTTACCCTTACCCTGAATCTGAATTCGAAGCTGCTGAAGATAAGTTTGAGGTCCGTGTTGGTAAGAACTTCTTTTCGGAGAATGAGATCAAGCTTGATTTGCCACAGCTATCTGGCTCACTTCAAATCACTACACCTTTCAAACCTTGGCCAGTAACAATTACGAGCCCAGGAATCATGGGCTGGTATGGCTTTGTTCCATTCATGGAGTGTTTCCACGGCATTGTTAGCTTCGGGCATGAGTTAACTGGAAACCTATTGGTTGAAGGAAAAGAGAAATCTTTTGAAAAGGCTAAAGGATATATCGAAACAGATTGGGGAAAATCATTTCCAGCTGGATATATCTGGATGCAAACCAATCACTTTGATTTCAACAACGAGACTTCACTGATTGCTTCAGCTGCCATCATTCCCTGGCTTGGTAGAAGCTTCCGAGGTTTCATCATCGGCCTTCACCATGAGGGAAAACTCTACCGTTGGACCACCTACAACTCTTCAAAAGAAGTGAAACTAGCCCTGAACGATAAAGAAGTTATGTGGGAAATTGTTGGCCCTGATGGCACGATCGAAATCAGAGCCAAACGGGTTAGAGGTGGCTTGCTGCACGCTCCACTGGTAAAGGATATGCACCGAAGAGTTGAGGAGACCATGGACTCCAGCATTCGCCTGACCTTTAGAGACATTCGCAATAAAGTGATATGCGAAGGCGCTGGACAAGCCGCAGCCCTAGAGGTCTTTGGTGATCTGGATAAGTTGCTTTCCTACGGGAAAGGTTGATTATGGAGTTCTCTAGAAGGACAGCATTCAAAGTTGCACTCGGAAGTGCTCTATTGACTCCGGTATCCCAAGCCAATGCAGCCGTGGTTCTGAGAAACGGCAGCGACATATCCTGGATAACAAATTACGAAGCGGCCGGTGGCAAGTTTTATACCGCAGCAGGAAAAGTCATTGACCCCTTTGCTCTTCTGAAGTCAGTAAAGGCAAGTGTTGCCAGAATCAGGGTGTTCGTAAACCCAACTTATCGAAACGGCAAGCTAAGCGATGCACTCAATCTTGCGATGCGAGCCAAGAATGCAGGACTCCAGGTTTGTGTTGATTTCCATTTCTCCGATGATTGGGCAGATCCAGGTAAACAGTGGATTCCCGCCAGTTGGTCAAAGAATTCGGTGACACTTCTAGCCAGTCAATTACAAAACTATGTTGTTGCTAGCCTTGGCGAGTTCACCAAACGAGGCATTGTCGTTGACTATGTTCAGCTAGGTAATGAAATTACCAATGGAATGCTTTGGCCACTTGGGCGAATAGATGGTGCTAATGCAACACAGTGGCAAAACTTCGCCACCCTTTATAACGCCGCTAATACTGGTTTGAGATCAGCCATGCCTCAAGCTAAAAGCATTCTGCATCTAGACTGCGGTGGTGACGCCAGTCGGGTGCGCTGGTGGCTAAATCAAACTTGGACCTATCGAATCAGAGACTACGACATAGTCGGCCTGAGCTACTATCCACAGTGGCACGGTTCACTTGCCCAACTAACCCAAACTCTTGAAGTCGTTTCATGGGAGTTCATGAAACCAACCTTGATTGCAGAAACCGCCTACCCATACACCACCCAGACTTTCGGTGGCGATGTTATCGACCCAACCAAATCATTCCTGAAGGGTTACCCGCTGACCCCATCCGGCCAAGCTAGCTACCTAAGAAAACTAAAGACCATTGTTAGGGGCCTACCATATGACAACGGTGTGGGTGTCTGGTGGTGGGAGGGGCTTGCTGGAAGGGTGAGTAGTGGAAATCAGACCATTCTGGATTTCGGTATGACCAATTCAACTCTCATTGATACGAGGTCAAGACCGCTAAGCGCGCTATCTGGGCTAGCGAACTAGATTCCGCTTCCCCCACCGCCGCCACCGCCGCCACCGGAGGAGCCACCTCCAGAAGATCCTCCACTACTGCTGGTTGCAAGCGATGAAGCCAGAGCAGCATCCAGGTTACTCAGTTGCTCTGAAACAAGCGGTGCTCCCACAAACCAGACAGGCACTGCGTTCTGAGCGTATAGCTCAGTTAGCACCTTGCCCCACTGCTCTTGCAAACCCAGCAGAATGGCCCAGGGTAGAACCTCTTCATAGAGTTTTAGAACTTTCGAACCTTTTAATTCCGAGTCCTTTAGTAGAGCACCTTGGGGAGACTGGAGGAACTCGAGGCGATCTTTTTCAGCTAGCTCGATATACATCTTTAACCCATCAAGATAACTGACAACTTCACTACCTTTAGCGCTCAGTGCTCGCTTTGATACTAAGAGCCAGAAAAACAAGAAGAATGGTCCAAAGGTAATCAGAGGTGCAGCCACAAACCCTGCTTCAGTCTGACTGTCCAAAATAACTGAAACAACAATCCAGACAGCAAGGACAATTAGTGAAACTAAGAAGATTACTGCAGGTAAGCCAAGAGCACGTTTTAGAAAATAGCCCTGTTTAGAAACTGCTCTGCGAGCAGCTGAGATGAAAGTTTCTAACCTGCTCGCAACTTCACGGGTCTGCCTCGACTTGGCAGCCGAACCAAGATTTAGTTCAGCACCTGCCTCAACCAAGCCAAGGGTTGCAAGTAATCCAGTTTCATCTTTGGCAGTTGAGGTTCTGCGAAGAACAAAATCCTTTTTCTTCTCGCCGGCTTGAATCTCAAGTTCGCCTTTCACTGCGGCTTCAACAACCAGTGCTTGAATTAGATGCGATGGTTTTCTAGCTACCAGTGCAGTATTTAACAAACCCGGTTCTTTAGCCGGTTTATACTGTGGAACTACGAAGGCTTTCTTGCCTTGATTTCGAACGACAAATAATCTGAAATAGATTGCCCAGAGCAAAATTAGACCAAGTATTGCCAAGCAGATCCAGAAAATAATCATCGGTAAGGTACCAGATATATCAGGCCCTTTGGTATTAGCGACATTTTTTGCAAAAGGAATGGCAACGGTTAGGTTTTCGCTTGCTGCGAGATTATTCGCTGTGAAAACAAGTTTTGTTTGAGTTAGATTCTTAGAATCACATGATTGATTAGATCCATAAGGACCTTGGTAACAGGAGACATCTTCTAGAGAAACCGCCTCAGCTAGTTTTTCATCCAAAGAGACGGTGGCACTAACTCTGTCAAAGTTTTGTAACCAACCAGTTCCATTGATGTCCCAGTAGAATTCATCGAAGCCTGAACTTGATTGATAGTTTTTTATAACCCACTTCTGCGAATACTTGATCACATAAGTTTGGCGACCCCGGACGAAAGAGCCGTCGCTTGGCTTTATTGCCAGTGAGAGAAATTCCCCATCACTGGAAGCCTCATAATCTCTGGGTTTACCTGACTCGTCGGTTACCGATAGAACTTCAATAAGACCTGGTAACTCGTTATAACTCTTGGAAGGGATATCTCGCCTTATTCCGTGGTTCTGATCAAAATCTGGAAAGAGAGCCACAATTTTCTCGGTGACCACCATTTCTGGTCGGTTATCTTCAGCGGCATTGAGAGACAACTCATAACTAGCATCAAAGGATTCAAAGCTAAAGTCATTCACTCCTGCCTGAGCAGAGATAGGCAGCAGGAGGGCCAGCGCAACATCAGCGAGAGCTAGTCTGAATATTCTCTTCATTTGCCCAGACTATCTGCCGAAACACTAGAGATTAGATCTACTGCGGTAACTTGCAGGCAGGAGTGCCACCAGGGAGCTTGTGCCGATACTTAGCCACCAAGTAATAACCTGCTCGTGAAACTAGGTTCACCCCCGGTAACAGCGAAACCCTACCGATAAGCCTCAGCAAGACATTTTCTTGGATAAGCAGTATGTGGGCTAAAGCAAGGTGCCCGGCATAAGTCTTACCTTTATATATGAACTGCACTTTAGCCGAAGCCTGAGCCTCGGTTAGGCCATAATCCTGAAGATTCGCAAACTGATAAGGAATTGCGTCTAGTTCAACTGAACTTCTGCTGAGAATGAAGTTTGTAGCAGATGTGCAAAAACCGCAATCTCCATCAAAGATTAGAAGTGGTTTTTGAACGTCCATAATCTAAGACTAACTGGAAAAACTAGATGGTCCCTGAGTCTAGTCCTTTGAGCACTTCCTTGGCTCTCACCCGAAGTTCGACTAAATCTGAAAGCCGCTTGAGTCCATTAACCTGCTGCGCCATTCGATGATTCTTCCGAAATACTTCTGCATTCCGATCTAAGAAATCCCAATACAGTGTGGTGAATGGACAGGCGTTTTCTCCGACTCTTAGCTTTGGATCAAACACACATCCCTTGCAGTGTTCGGTCATGCGGTTGATGTATGCGCCACCGGCTGCATAGGGTTTAGTCATTAGTTTGCCACCATCTGCGTGAACACCCATACCAATAACGTTAGGCACCATTACCCACTCTGCAGCATCAATGAAGTTCTCTCTCATCCAATCCAAAAATTCCTGAGGGTTAGTTCCAGTTATCAGTGCAAGATTGCTAAGAATCATTAGTCTAGGAATGTGATGCGTCCAAGCTCTCTTTTCAACATCACCTACCACTTGCGAAACACAGTTCATTTTAGTTTTTTTAGAATCGGTAAAAGCTGGCAGTAGTTTGCGATCGGCGTTTAGCTCATTGAGTTCTCGGTAATCTTCGCCTAGGAACCAATACATGCCGTTGATATATTCTCTCCATCCAATTACTTGCCGGACGAATGCTTCAGCAGACTGAATCGGGATTCCTCCCTTTTCGTAAGCGTTCACAGCTTTCGCAACTACTTCACTGGCGTGCAGGAGTCCATTGTTTAGATAAGGGCTCAGCAGCGAATGATGCAGCGTCCAACTACTATTACTGCTGGCATCTTCATAAGGGCCAAAGCCGGCAAGGTTTTTAGTGACGAAGTGATCCAATGCGGATAGCGCATCTTTTCTAGTAGTTGCCCAGGTTTGAGTTATCTCCATGTCCAATTCTTTAGCGACAGCCCGGTCAATTTCGTCACGCTTGAAAACCAATGGTTCGGGAAACTCATAATGCTTCGGTGGGCCCAGGCGGTTATCCTTATCGAAATTCCACTGACCGCCTTCAGGGTTTCCGGCTGTGACAAGGATCCCCAGACGCTGACGCTGCAGGCGATAGAAATTTTCCATCACAAAGCTCTTTTGCTTTGAGGCCCAGTCAAAAAATAACGGCCTTGGAGTTAGGAAAAAATCGTTTGGAACAAAGCGAACACCGAACTTGGCCAACTGTTCTGATTGTCTGAAGGAACTTGGTTCAGCAGAATATATTGGGGCTTCTAGCCCAAGGTTCTTAAGACCAGCAACTGTGGTTTTAGCCTTCAGATACCTGACTTGATAGCCCTGGGCTTCAAGTTCTTTGGCAAAGTGTCTGGCTGATGAAATTAGAAAAAACAGTCTTTCTTTATGCCACTTGGGGCTTTCAATCATGCGCTCACTTTCGATTAGAACAACCAGATCTTTGTTCTTATCGGCCTTAGCTAGAACGCCATAGTCTTTATTTAGGTGATCGAAGGGAACATAGAGAACTCTTTCAATCATGATTTCTTGCATTTCTCAGAACAGTATTTAACATTGTCCCAATCGCGAGCCCACTTCTTTCGCCACTCAAACTCAAGACCGCACTTGGCGCAAATCTTGGGTTGGAAACCATTCTTAGGTTTGGCTTGTCGTGGCATAGTAAAAAGGCTAACTCAAGTTTGTCTAGCCAAAACCCAAATTAGTCTGGTTGAGCAAATGCCCTGATCACAATCAACCTGATTAGTGAATTCCAGGCTTCGGGGTCCATTGGGCTGTCAACCACATCATCAACAATCTTGCCCAACGTATAGGCCTGAATAAGAACTGCGACAGCTCTGGGGTCAAAGTCCTTATTCAGCCATCCTCTGTCTTGGCTTAGTTTGACTTGTTCGGTGAACTGATCGGTGAGACTCTGCTGAACTTCCCCAAGTCTCTTTCTGAATGACTCATTCTTCTCTGCTAGAGCTAGAATTCTTGCTCTGGTGAAGCGGTTTGATTTTCTCTCTGGTGCCTGGGTGAGAACAGTTATGGCGTTAAGGCCAGCGATAAATTCTTCTTTGGATTTGCTTTTTTCAATCAGTTCACTAATCACAGCAGAACTGTTGGAAACATATTTTGAATACCGAACCACATAGGCTTCTTCAATCAGATCCCCTATGGTTTTCCAGAAGTGATATAGGGATCCTCTAGCAATTCCGGTTCGTCTAAGGATCTCTGAAGCGGTAATTTCTCTTTCGGGTAGCTGCTCGAGAAGTTCCACCGCTGTGTTGAGAATCCGAGCCCTTGTTTCATGCTCTAAATTCATCATTCCTCAATGCTAGCAAGGGCAACCTTGAATTACGGGTTGGCCAACCGTTGCTTAGCCATAGAGGCTTGGCAATTAGCAGACGTTACCAATATGAAAGAAACTATTCCGCTAAAAGAGCCATTCTTGGGCTCTTTGAGGGAAAGATTGTTAGCGGAGGAAGAATTATGAGTAATGAAAAGTCAGTAAAGAGAATTCGCCTGGTGCTAAGAACAGGCTCAACCGTGTTTGGGCTTAGCGCACTTGCACTAATCATCACACCGCAGATCTTCAACGCCCTGCTTGGTTTCACAACCTCTCCGGAGCTGGAATGGTCGATGCGAATGATTGGCATCACCCTGGTTGCCTTAGCTGGGAACATGTTTTCGGTGGCTTCAAGGGGAAAAGACGAGACGGTGGCATATTCTGGCCGGGTGATGCTCGTCTCAGCGTTTGCCCTAGGTGTGCTAACTCTTCTGATACCTGTTCCTTTGAACTGGTTCACCATCACTTACTCCATCATTGGCTTCGGCTTCTCGGCAGCCTACGGCTGGGCAATAGCAAGCAAGTAGCCTGGGGATACTCCTCTAAACTTGTCCAATGATTTACGATGTGGCAATCATTGGTGGAGGACACAACGGTCTCGTTGCTGCCGGCTATCTAGCTAAAGCAGGACTAAAGGTTGTTGTTCTGGAGAAGCTTGATGTCCTCGGTGGTGCCGCCATCTCTGCAAAAACCTTTAGCGGAGTCGATGCAAATCTCTCAAGGTACTCCTATCTAGTTAGCCTCTTACCGCAACAGATAATTGAAGATTTGGAACTAGATATAAAGCTTGCCCCTCGCAGATACGGTTCATTCACACCAGACCCATTTGCAAACCGTGGATTACTTATCGACAAAGAGAATCCCGAAGCCACCAAAGAATCCTTTTATTCTGTCGATGCAGCCAGTGACTACCCGGCTTGGAATGATTTTTATGCTAGGACTGAAGATTTAGCTAAGAAACTATTCCCGACCGTTTTAGAGCCACTGAGAAATGAAACAGAAGTGCGAGAAATTATTGGGGATGAAAACTGGAATTTGTTTTTTGAACAACCAATCGGCAAGACAATAGCGGAGTTCTTTGATTCTGACCTTGTTCGCGGCGTAGTTATGACGGACGCCCTGATTGGCACCTTTGCTAGCAACCTTGATCCTGAGTTGGATGCCAACAAGTGTTTTCTTTATCACGTGATAGGTAATCAAACCGGTGAGTGGCAGATTCCGGTTGGAGGGATGGGTGCTGTCACCAGAGCCATGTCCAATAGAGCAAGAGAACTAGGTGCTGAGCTAAGAGTCAATTGCGAAGTTGTGGCTATTTCTAATGATCGAACAGTTAGGTTTTTAGAATCTGGTGAAGAAAAAGAATTAGAGGCAAGGTATGTGCTGGCAAATGTTGCCGCTCCTGTCCTCGATAAATTGCTTGGTAAACAAACAGAGAACCAGATTCAAGGAGCTCAGGTTAAAGTAAACATGCTGCCAGAGAACCGGATTCAAGGGGCTCAGGTTAAAGTAAACATGCTGCTAAGCAGATTGCCTAAACTCAAATCTCAGCATGATCCAGCTAAGGCTTTTGGGGGAACCTTTCACATAAATGAGAATTTTTCCCAGCTAGAAAGCGCTTATCAAGCTGCGCTTCAAGGTGAGATACCGAACCCTATACCGCTTGAGATTTACTGTCACTCAATCACAGACCCAAGTATTCTTGGTGACCAATTACAACAAAGTGGCGTTCAAACACTCACTGCTTTCGCCCTTCACACCCCTCATTCATTGCTGGATGGTAAAGATCCAGACGAGATGAGAATAAAGTTGCAGGAAGCAGTGATTGAATCAATCAACTCAGTCCTTTCAGAAGACATCAGGGAACTGTTACTCAAGGATGCTCTAGGTAATCCGTGCATTGAAACTAAAACCACGAAGGATCTAGAAGACGTTTTGGGGCTACCTGGTGGAAACATTTTCCACGCTCCTTTGAGTTGGCCATTTACGACTGACGAAGAAGAGCTCAACACCCCGGCTAAGCGTTGGGGTGTCGAAAGTGCCTACAGCAACATCTACTTCTGTGGTTCTACCAGTCGAAGAGGCGGTGCCGTCAGTGGGATAGGTGGACACAATGCGGCAATGGCTTTGCTGGAGTCCCTAGACCAGGAACAAAGTAATAACTAGTGCTTTGAGGTCTAGAGTGAAACCATGGCTGAAGTTGAAAGTGCACAAGGTTTATCCGGCACGGAAGCCAAACTAAGACTTACCAAGTATGGGCCTAACGCGGTTAGTGCTCGATCAATAACCTGGTACTCAGTTCTATTTCGACAATTCAGAAGCCCAATTTTGTTGCTACTAATTGTCGCTGCGGCGATTTCAGGATTACTAGGTGAGTTCAGCAATTCAATCGAGATCGGCATAATCATCCTGATATCCGTGGTGCTTTCATTCAGCACCGAATACAGGGCAGAAAAGGCCAATGCTGATTTGCATGCCAGAGTGGCTCACTCAACTACCGTAATCAGAGATGGTGTCAATCAAACCATCAACGTCCTAGAGCTGGTACCAGGTGATGTTGTGATTCTCGGTGTTGGGAGCATCATTCCAGCGGACATGACCCTATTAGAGGTGGAAGAACTGGAGTGCGATGAGAGCTTACTGACTGGAGAGTCCCTAGCTGTTACTAAAAACGTAGGTGACCAACTACTAATGGGCACCACGGTAAAAAGTGGTAGGGCTAAAGCGGTAGTGACCCTCACCGGACAAAATACTCAGTTTGGCTTGATTGCCAAAGAATTAGGACATCGACCACCAGAATCTGATTTTCAAAAGGGGTTGGCAAGATTCTCAGTCTTTCTAATCCGTATCGCGCTGGTAACGACAATCCTCATTCTTGGAGTGAATCTTCTTTTCAGGAGCGATACCTATAACTTCTCTTCCCCAGATAATCTCATAAACCTTCTATTGTTTGCGCTAGCTATCTCCGTTGGAATGACCCCGCAATTGCTACCGGCAATCGTCAGCACTGCTTTGGCGATGGGTTCAAAAAAGCTCGCCAATCAAGGTGTATTAGTCAAACGTTTAGTCAGCATCGAAGATCTAGGTGATGTCGACATACTTATCACTGACAAAACTGGAACTTTGACTAAGGGTGAGATTAACTTCGAGAAAGCACTGAGCTTTGGTTCCGAAGATGTGTTTACCCTTGGATTACTAGCGACAGAAGCGGATTATAAAGATGCGCTCTCCTCAACTGCGGGGCTGAATCAATTAGATGCTGCGCTATGGGCAAATGCTAAACCAATTACCGCTAAACGAATTAATCTAATTCCGTTTGATCATGAGAGAAGAATTGTTTCAGTTCTATTAGACAATCAGAAACTAATCGCCAAAGGTTCGCCTGAAGAAATACTCAATAGATGTGTTGTCGTTCCAGAATCGGCACATAGCGAATTAGAAAAACTCTTTGCGCAAGGATCTAGAGTTGTCGCTGTTGCTACCAGAGAACTACCTGGGGTAACAAAGATTTCAGCTCAGGATGAGAAAGATTTCAAGCTAGAGGGTTTTCTAATATTTACCGACCCGGTTAAGGAAGACGTGCACGAGTCGCTTGAAGCAATTGCTGGCTTAGGGATGGAAGTGAAGATAGCTACCGGTGATGCTGGACAGGTAGCAATTGCAGTTTGTAAGAAAGTTGGACTTGATGTTCAAGGATTTGTACTTGGCAGTGACCTCGAGGGACTCAGTGAGGAGGAGTTCAATGACAAGGTAATTGAGAATTCTATTTTTGCCAGGGTGTCGCCGGAACAGAAAGCCCAGATTATTCGAGCTCTCAAAGCAAGTGGCAAATCTGTTGCGTTCTTGGGGGATGGCGTAAATGACGCAATTGCTCTTCATGAAGCAGATGTTGGCATATCAGTCGACACGGCAACCGATGTGGCTAAGGATGCAGCGGATGTGGTGCTCTTGGAAAAAGATCTCGGGGTACTCGCCAAAGGGGTTAGCCAAGGCAGGAAAGTATTCAACAACACCATGAAGTATGTGCTGATGGGCACAGCTGGAGATTTTGGCAACCTCTTTTCAGCAGCCTTGGGCACCATGCTCCTTCCCTTCCTACCAATGACTCCTGGCCAGATTCTCTTGCAGGATGTGATGTATGACGCTAGCCAGCTTTCGATTCCTGGTGACAATGTTGATAAAGAGCAGGTGGCTAGGCCATCACACTGGAAAATTGGCTTCATCAGAAAATACATGCTTGTCTTCGGTCTTGCCAGTTCGGTTTTTGACTTCCTAACTTTTGGCATGATGCTCTACATATTCAAAGCTAATCAGGCTGAATTCTCCACCGGTTGGTTTGTTGAGTCATTGGCCACAGCAACCCTGATTGGGCTTTCAATTAGAACCAGACGAATACCGTTTTTTAGAAGCAGACCGTCCTTGGGAATGATTTCGTCAATCAGCCTGATTGTCCTGATTGGCGCTTATTTGCCATACAGCCCATTGGCCACAGTACTGGGCTTCACACCTCTACCACCGTTATTCTTTGTTGCACTGTGTCTCATGGTGATCGCATACATCGTCTTTGCTGAAATAGGTAAGCGTTGGTTATTCGTTGCAGAACCTGAGAGACAAAGCGCTAGAGAGATTACTAAAGAAAAGTCCTTCCAGAGAAGAGCGGCAAAGTTTCACACCCACGTAAGATCGGGTAAATAGAAAATGGGTGGGTTATAAACCCACCCATAATCTTTTAGATTCCTTTAGTGAACTTGATTCACAGTCAAAATCACCGATGGAATTGATGGCATAGAGTTTTGTGGAACATATAGAAGCTCTACGCTAGATTCCGGAGACTCCCAAGCCAACTCGAAGTATTCGTTTGCATTGGTTGTTGTCACAAAGAAGTTCCAAGCTGCCACGATTCTTTGAGCGTTTGCCTGAACAGTAAGAGAGGTATTGCTATCCGGATAGTCAACACCATTCTGCTTCAGCCAAATGTAGACGTTCGATGAGTTACCACCTGAAAGCCTGGTTAGCTGAGCAGAGAACTGGATGTTGTATGTACCAGGGTGGGCAATGGTAATTCTTGAGCCATTGGTGATGCTCACACCTTGGTTATTAGCATCCGAGTTATTAAACGTCATGACGTTAGGTGTAACGAGGTTGGGCTGAGTGGTGGTGTCATAGAAAGATCCGAAATAACCTAGGCCGCTTCCTGGTGTGCAAACTCCGTCAGCACCTTTGAGTGAAGCCAAGAAGTCTGCTTCGGTTCCGGTGTTACCAGCATCTAGCCAGATTTGGTAAGCACTCTTTCCGTCTGCACCGTTAGTACCGTTAGATCCGTTTGTTCCGGCAGCTCCGACGAGGGAGTTTAGGAAGTCGGTTTCAGTTCCAGTGTTACCCTGTGAAACCCAAAGTTCATAAGCACTAAGCCCAGCAGCTCCATCAACACCGTTGGTGCCGTTGATACCGTTGGTTCCATTGGTTCCATCTTGCCCATTGGTGCCGTCTTGACCATTAGTACCATCGGTTCCATCTTGCCCATTAGCTCCAGCAGGACCGATAAGCGACTCTAAGAACTCCTCCGGTGTTCCAGTATTTCCGGCATCTAACCAAAGTTGATAAGCACTAGCGCCTGGTTTTCCGCTTGGTCCAGTTGCTCCGTCTTTACCGTCAGCACCGTTAAAACCAGTTGAACCGGTATAACCGTTCTTGCCCTTTTCACCGATGAGTGAATCTAGAAAGTCCTTCAAACTTCCAGTATTACCAACTGAAAGCCAGATGGTGTATGCGCTAGGACCTGCTGGACCTTGAGGGCCAGGCTTAGAATTTGCTAAACAGGTCTTCTTCGCATCTTCGGCGATCTTGGTCAAGTTAATTCCGTTATAAATCCCCCAGCCCCCGAGAAGCAACGCGATTATCGCGATGATCGTTGCAATCGTTGCCAGTAATCTGTTTCTCTTTTCTTTATCTGACAACTCTTCGTTTTTAGAGATAAGTTTCGAATTGGAATTTGGAGATTTGTTTTCGTTAGACATCTTGAACCCCTCTATTGGCTTTTGCCAATTAATTTTTAGGAGCATTCATTCCTCTCCTAGACAAAGGCTAGCCCAGCTAGTTCCAAATTGGGAAATGGTTATCTATCCGTTACCCAGACTCCTAAGTTTCTTGAATTGGTGTGGCTATCTTAGGCCTAATGAGCCTAAACTAATCGGTTTGAAAATGGACCAGCAAAACATAACGGCACAGCGATTTATGTGCATGGGGACCTCGAAAAACATCTAGATGAGTGAAAAATGTGGCACCTTATTTGGATGCTCGATAAGCGGAATATTCAAGGCAGACAAATTTGTCTTGCCTGCGCTGCAAGACTCATTTACCACTATGGATTTGACGCCGAATCGCAACAATTGAATTTTCGCGGTTTTGGATGATACTTGCAGATTGATAATGAAGTTTGTTTACGCTGATTCAGATCTTCTGAGTCTGTCGCGCACCGCAACTGCGATGTCATCGCCCTCCGGCAGGACGGCCACCACCCTCATCAGCCCTAAGCGGTCAGCTTCTCTGAGTGCCGCATAGAGTTGCTGAGCATATTCGTAGTTGTCTTTTGGAGATGCGAGCCTAATTACTCCAGTTGGAGTTTCATAACTAGCTAATGCAATCAAACCATCTCCTGATATTGGATCCTGATCGATTAGCACCTTGGCTTTTGGAGCGTAGTGTGATTTCAAAGAACCACTAACCCGAATGGTTTCGTCGCGCTCTAGTAAAGTCAGTCCGGTAGATTCTTGCACCATGCTTGCAGTTATTGCGCCCGGTCTTAGAATTGCTGGTGCCGATTTGGTGCAATCAATAATTGTTGATTCGACACCAACTTCACTAGAACCACCGTCCAGTATCAGATCTCCGGGAATTAATCTCCCCGCCAATTCGGCTTGAACGTCGGCGGCGACAGTTGGTGAAACCTTGCCAAATAGATTGGCGCTTGGAGCTGCTATACCCCTGCCGCCAAGTTCAGCGAACTTGAGAAGTAAATCTCTGGCTACGGGATGCCTTGGAACTCTAAGTCCAACAGTATTTTGAGAACCAGTAATGAAATCTTTTACGAGCTCGCTTCGCTCTAAAACCAGAGTCATCGGGCCTGGCCAAAAATCCTTCGCTAACTTATAGGCATAGTCTGGAATATTTTTAGCCCAATCATCTAGTGATTCAGCGCTGGTAATGTGAACTATCAGTGGGTGATTACGGGGTCGTCCCTTAACTTCAAAGATCCTATCAACCGCGAGTGCATTGATCGCGTCTGCGCCTAAACCATAAACAGTCTCAGTTGGAAAAGCGACTAAATAGCCATCCTTGATTGCTTTAGCAGCCTCAGATACGTCTGCAAAACCCAAGATTTGCCTTCCGTAGAGATTCAAATACCACTCATAGTTTAAACCTGTAACGCTGAGACTTGATTGCGTGATCCTATAAGGCCCGCCACCAAGTCTTTTTCAAATAGTGGCCAAGTGGGCTTCGTAATCCGCTTCGAGCTATGGGTGCTATCGTGCTTGATGGGTATGGATGGTTATAGAGACAGAACTGAGGCCGGAACGGTAAAAGAGAAACCTTAGTGCACTCAAACTATCCAAGCGCACTAAGGTCTCTTCTAAGGCTTAGAGCCTGATTACTTTATAGTCAGAGAATTCGAGATCTTGCTCGAGTTCGCATAACCCTTACTCCTCTGGGTTACGTTCACGCTGATCTTTGCTTTCTTATCTTTGGCAGTGGTGGTGTAGTTTGCCTTCTTAGCACCCTTGATCGCTTTTCCGTTTCTAAGCCACTGATAGGAAATAGTTGCCCCAGGTGCCCAAGCTGATGTCTTGACGGTCAACTTGCTACCGACCTTAGACTTACCTGTCACCTTGACCGCAGACTGAACCATTGGCTTAGCAAGAACTGATACTTCTTGGCTGACATCGGTTCTAGAAATAAATCCTGGTTTGCTCATTGTTACAGCAACTGTGATTTTTCCGCCAAAATCATCTGCCTGGACCAGGTAACTAGAGGTGGTTGCATTTGGAATGGCTACTCCACTTCTAAACCACTGGTATGAAGCTTTGCCGCCGACGGGAACAGCTACCTGGGTAGTTGCGTTTAGGGTGTTTCCCAACATCGCTACACCATTCACTGCTGGCATGAAGTTATCTACCCAACGAGAGTAGAGAACGCCATCAACGATGTCTGTGTTTCCAAAGGAAATGATTGTTCCAGAAACATACATCGACCTTGGGTCGTGGAGGTTGGCAAGCAAGAAGTTGGCTGCTTGGAAGTTAGCGTTATAGAACTCTGAGGAATAGATATCCGTTTCGCTGAAATTTGAAAGAGCCATGGTCGCGCCATTGAATCTAGAGTTCCTTATCGTAGCTCCTCTAAAATCCGCCCTAGTTAGATCTGCTTCAGTGAAGTCAGTATTAATGAGATTGCTTCCGGTGAATTTGGCGTCGACCAGGCTAGCTCCAGTCAAATCTGCACCTCTGAGGTTAGCCTGACTCAAATCAAGGTTGTCTAGTTTAGCTCCTTGCAAATTAGCGCCTTCTAGGTTTACACCTGGAGCAATCAGATATCCATTGACAATAAAAGGTATGCCGTAGTGGAACGCTCCTGTCATTCCTCCAGAGCGAACACCTGCGAATGACTTCGGATAAATGAATGCAGCTCCATCAACACTTGATCCAGTGAGATTGACGCCAGAGAAATCAATGTCCCAAACTGTGACATTATTTAGGTTGCTATAACTAAGGTCTGCGCCTGGGCCAATTAGGTAACCGGCGTCCAAAATCCAGCCATCCGGCAGAGTTGGACTACCTGTAACGCCACCTGATTTAACTCCGGTCAATACTGCTCCAGTGAGGTCAACACCATCAAGATCGGCTCCTGTCAAATCTGCTTCAGACAGGTTCGCGCCAGGGCCAACCAGATAGCCAACGGTGAACTTCCAGCCAGCAGGCAGAGCCTTAGGCACACCATTTATAGATCCTGAAATCACGCCGGTTAGATTCGCCCCCGTGAAATCCGCGTTTCTTAGATCAGTGTGCGTAAGGTTTGCGTCGGTCAAGTCGGCATTTGTGAAATTAGCGTTTGCCATCCACGCGTAAAAAAATGTTGCATCGGTAAGGTCGGCGTTGGTCAAATCTGTAGAGTCCCAATAAGAGAATCGGCTATAGAGACCAACTAGAGAAGTGTGTGACATGTTCTTGTTGCTGAGGTCTCCGTTAAAGAAGTCTTGATTGCTGAAGTCGCAGTAGGAGACATCCTGATTCTGAATGTTGCAATCTCCGACAGGTGGAGCAGCGTTAGCCGGTCCAGAACCGATAGAGAAGCTGATTAATGCAAAGAGTGTTACAGAGGTAAAAGTAAATAACTTCTTGATGCTGGTCAATTTTGCTCCTTAGGCTAAGCAATTAGCGAGGCATTCTGCCTCCACTCCTCGCAGTATAGACCTCTGCTGATTGGAGAAGACAGCAAAAAACTTGAATTCCACTAATCTTGTCGAAACTGAAACCTTACGCTCTCCGGTATTCAAAAGGCCAAGATGTAAGTTGCTAGATCAGGTCAACCCAAAAACTAGTTAACTTGTCTAGAGCCTCCGACCAAGAGGCAATTTCAGCAAGTTGTTGCTAACTTTATACCCAAGCAGCTATTTGAATAGTTGAAAAATTCCATAACCAAAAGGAGATTAAAGTGCGGAAAATTTTTGCTACTTTATTTACAATCTGTTTGACCTTGATTGGAATTCAAGCGAGTCAAGCAACTTCTGCCTCACCTATCAACCAGTACGCTGTAGACGCAACAGCCAGTACTTATTACAGCGATGCCTATGGGCCAGCGAAAGCGACTGGTGCACCAGACAACTCTGGAAAGTGTGAGGATTCCGACATAGCTTGGGCTTCTCTTAGCGGAAAGTTGGATGGGGAAACCATAACCCTGACTTATGCAACAGCGGTTGTGCCAAGCCAGATTAAAATTTGGATGAACGTCGAGCCTAAATCACTTGTGAAGGTCGAAGCACGCAAAGGTGATGGGGCCTGGACTAATGTCTTATCGCGCAAAATCACCGACAGCCTCAAGACCTCGGCTAGTTGTGCGACTGAGCCATTTACTCCTCACACTCTAACTGCTTCGAATTCCACTATGCCAAATACTGACATCGATCAAATTAGACTTACCTTCAATGAAGCTCAGGTTTATGAGAACCCAAACATGGGAATGAAATGGTCTGCAGAACTAGACGCTGTGCAGTTGACAGGACTTGCACCCGCAAAACCTGCTGCCACCAAAGCAGCCTCGATTTCTGGAAGTTCCAAAGTGGGTAGCAAACTTACTGCAAGTCCAGGGACATGGTCTGGCGCACCTAAGCCAACTTACACCTATACATGGGCAGCCTGCACGAAGTCTGGTGCAGCAGCAAGTTCCCTTCCTAGGGACTGCACGGTCATAAGCAAGGCAACTGCCTCTTCGCTAACTCTTGCCAGCGCTCAGAGGGGCAAGTTCATTAGAGTGATTGTATCTGCGAAGAACAGCCTCGGAACTGTTACCTCGGTAAGTGCGGCAACCTCAAAGGTTGGTTAAGTAGTCAAATCTCCTCAAGTGCTAAAGAGCCTAAATACGCCTTGTGCACTTGAGGAGATTTCTCTTTAACGTCTTGTGCTTTGCGATGGGAAACTGAAACTCGTTATGCACCTCATGCCCTGACTTAGTTGTACCGCTTGACTGATAGAGTCTGGACAATGAAGCTTTTTACTTGCTTCAAAAACTACTCGGATTGGTGGGACTAATGAAAGCCGAGAGCGAACCAAGTATTGCCAAGCCGAATCGCGATCTGGCGATTGATCGCATCAGAGGTGCACTTGTCATCCTTATGGTCGCTGGAGATTTTGCCGGTGGGGTTAACTGGGTTCCAGCATTTCTCAAACACGCACCTGATATCGGTTTCACAATCGCAGACACGGTTGCTCCAATATTTGTCTTTCTCATTGGGCTAAACTTCGGTCCTTCTTTCAAGAGACGCCTAAGTCAGCATCGCGTTGGCGGTTATCGCCATTTCTTCACTAGATACCTCTCTCTTACAGGTATTGGAGCAATCATCTCTGCTGGAGCAGACCTAGCTGATCGACCTGAAGGATGGGGAGTTCTGCAATCTTTAGGAGTAGCGGGATTACTCACCCTGATCTTTATCAAGCTTCCTATTTGGGCGAGATTTGTTTCAGGACTGGTCATTCTCTGCGGCTACCAGTATTTGCTAGATGCCTATTTCCTAGAAAATGTTCTGGGTTCAGGTCACGGTGGTTTCTTCGGTGCCATTTCCTGGACTGCACTATTAATACTGTCTACCGCCGTTGCTGATATCTGGCGTAAAGGAATGAAACCATTCTTGGTGTGTAATGCAGCACTGATAGCTGCGGCAACTATAAGCGCTTTTATAGTGCCAGTGAGCAAGAACCGAGTATCACTCAGTTACATCCTGATCTCTCTGGCTATGAGTTCTTTAGTGTTTCTAATTGTGAAAGCGTTATCCCGATTTAGCTCTGAAAAAGAAGGTCTGCTGTGTTGGTGGGGTAAAAACTCTTTAGCCCTCTATTTATTGCACTTATTGGTTCTTTCAGTGTTTGGTTTACCTCCAGCTCCATGGTGGTATGTCGAGGCAACTCCATGGCTGTCACTAGTTCAACTTGCTGGGGTATTAGCTTTTTTGAGTTTCCTCGCTTGGCGAATCAGCCATTACAGGTTTAATAACAACTCAAATCACTAATTGATGTTTGAACTCATTGAATTAAAGGTTTCATCATGAATAGGTTGGCTTGGCGAGTCTTATTTGTTTGGTGTTGCAGGGAGTAAAATCAACTAACTAGCCAAACTGGCTTCCGGGGGAGGAATCCGATGGTAATTCCAACAGCCGAAGAGTATCTAAATCGTGCTAACAAACTGGCGAAATCATTTCAAGTTCGTGATTTATCATCGTCCGAAGTTTGTTTACTTGCTGCCCTGCAACTCTTCCCAGATCAATCTAAGCTCCACTGGGGCAAAGACAAGCTTTCTGCACTGCGGTCAAAACGTGTTATTTTCTGCGTTAAACACCTGCGCTTCAGGAGCAACAACGCTCATCCCGAATTCAGGCAGCATTAACTTAGATCTTTCACCAGAACATTGGTATGCGTTTGAACTAGACACCAAGAAAACTGTGACCCCGACAATCTCGGTTACTGTTTCTACAAGTCAAATTAGGCCAGCTTTAAACACCAACTCATAGAAATTGCTAAGTAACGAAAATGCTAGCTAGGCGACTCAGAGCAGGCCTATCTATCTCACCTGATAGGCAGCGCTTGGTGAAGTGCGTTGACTGATTACCACGAAGTTCGATTCGCCTCGTCGGTACCAACTGTTTCGCGTTCCAGGATCACCTAGTGTTCCTGCGATTCTTATGTAGACAGCTCCAGCTGCAGGCTTTGAGAAAAACTTGGGTCTCGGCCAATCATTATTGAACTCGACTGAAGACAGCACTGTCATGTCACTGTCTAGATACTCAATTAAAGTTCGCTGTGTTCCAGAAATTCCATTTGATGCGCATCTAACTAGATCTTGTCTAATGGCTATGTGACATTCAGCATTCGGTTTTTCAATACTCTTGGTCCTAACTACAACTGGGTCACTCAATTCACTCCATGAATCAGACCAAATACTAGCGTTGATCTGAACGAATCGGTAACTGAACTCTTTGTTGTTTACGTCCTCGTGCGCCTGCATCCCAACAACAAAACGCTGACCGGGATTTATCCGCACCATCAAACCATCTGAGCGATAAATTCTCCAAGAGGTATTTTCTCCACGATTAGGAACATCAAACTCGACGTGTTGGAAAGACACATCCTTGACAGTGATGCCTTCGGGTTTTGGAGGCTTAGGCGGGAGCGGTCGATAGGTGGTGTTTTCGCTCACCCCCAGAGTCTGACCAGTACAGTCAGTATCTGCCATAGCCCAGACCTGGAGCCAGTATGCATTAAGTGGCAAAACACCGGGACTGAATTGAGTTTCTTGTGTGCAGTGAAATATATAGTCAGGTTCAAAACGGTATTTATAGCTCTTGGCCCCTGGAACACTCTGCCAAGTGAAACTGGGCTGTCCCTGATCTGAATAGGTAGAACTGATTGCAATTGTTTGAACTGGTTGCTGCAATGTGAAGCTAAGAAAATCTGACTGCTCGCCAAGATCGGAATTAACCCCAATCAGCCTGAAGGTCCCAGATAGATCTGTTCTATCTCTAAGATATGGGCACCTGAAACTAATCTGGTCTTCCCAAGGATTGCCCTTGCACCCTGCTGACTCCCCGTCGGTGAAAGTGAAGATACCCGAATATTCTGATGTTGCATTAGGGTCCCAGTTCCAGTATTTCCGCCAAAGCAGATCTTTGATAATGCTCAGTTTCTCGACATCAAACCAGAGACCACCGTCGTAGTGCAGTCTTAGTCTGCTTACCAATGGTTTAGGCGGAACTATCTTCTCCGCCACCATAGCAATTGCGGGTGCAGACACTTGCCCAGCTCGCCTGATCTGCACCGCCACGCTTTGATTTGTAAAGCCCGCGTAAGTAATTCCAGTCGAAGCGTTTGCCGCATACAATTTGGAATTCACCCAAACATCCGCTGGTCCACCAGCCCAGTTAAATGTAAGCGTGGTGCCACTAAGTGAAGTTTGCGGTTCTGGTAAAACCTGTCCAGCCGCAATTCTCTTTGTGAGATTCACAGCGCCAAGTGCATCAACTACCCCTGCACCAGTGAAGTATTGCTGTGGAAACGGTGAGTCAATTATTTGATTGCAAGACCAAACTTGTGTCTCTGAATCTTTTGCGCAACTATCCCAAACCTTACCCTTCACCTCTATTGGTTTGCTAGCACTCGCTTGCAAAATCGCTTGCACCTGCGCAGGGGTTAAATCCGGTTTTACTGAAAGCACTAGCGCTGCAACTCCAGCAACAATAGGTGCGGAAGATGAAGTTCCACCAAACCCATTAGATGCTCCAAAAGCATCATAGGCAGAGGTTTCAATACCAGGTGCCATGATGTCGTGGTTGGGGCCGAAACTTGAGCTCCAACCTAGAGTTGCTACTCTGCCACCTTTATGATCTGAAGCTCCAACAGCAATTACACCTGCAACTGGATAACCGGCTTGGGTTGATTCGGTGACTCTAGTTGGTAAGCAGTATGGACTAATACCCCAAGCTGAGTATGGTCCACAACCGGAATTGCCCATAGAGGCGACAACTACGATGCTTTTATTCACAGCATTAAGGATGTTTGAGTTCATATATGGTTCTGGATAGCCAGTAAAGCTCATGCTGATTACATCAGCGCCTTCTTCAACTGCCCAAGCCAGAGCATTTCTGATTGCATCCCATTCGCAACCACCGCGAAAACAAACTCGCGCAACCATCAACGAAGCTCCGGGTGCTATACCTCCGATACCGACGGTTGGATCGTAATCAGATGCGATTGTTGAAGCAACCATGGTTCCGTGTTCGGATCGCTTTGCTTGTCCTGGTAGAAAATCTCTATAGGCAACAACTTTGTTAGCGAGTCCTGGTGCGTATGCTGCTAGACCATCATCAAGAATGGCAATCTTAATTCCCTTACCTGTAACTCCAGCTTGATGAGTCTGTGGGGCATGAACATACTCATAACCCCAATCATTATGCTGAGCGAAAGTTCCAAAATCTGGCCAATAAAAGTAGTCTTCAGCACTAGCCGGTGAGACCGTTGGCGAACCAATTGCCAAGATGGCAATCAGGACCGATCGCAGAAACTTCATATCTAAACTCTAAATCCAGACCATACAGGGCGGAAAGTAGAGAAATGAGTCGTAATAAAAGTTATAGAAAGTTGAATTCTTATATTGCTAAAAGCCTAGGAAATCACTTCGAATCGTTACTCTTTCCTGCCTTTTTCCTAGGAAGGAATTTGAAGAAAATCAAAGAGTAGAAATTTAGAATCCAGGCTAAAGCAATCGCAGCCCATGCTGGATACCCTCGCTTGATGCCATATCTTGCACAGAAGAACGCTGAGGTGAACCACAAGATAAGTAATGGCACCATGATTAGTAGAGTCGTTTGGTCTTGCCAAGTCATATTCCCCATAACTTGGATTCTAAAATAACTAAGTTAGTGAACCCAGTTCATTTACCATTTGATACAAAAACAGCATCAAGAAAAGTCATATCAGCCCAACTAAACCACTCTCTGGTGAATTTGCTGAAATCATTCACATTCACTGATTCGTGAAACGCATAGGTTGGTGCTGTTTGGGCGAGAGTTTCTAGCTTTGAAATTTCTGGATTGACATG
>Ga0214923_10001716_pt1 | contig 30507 bp, 25 predicted proteins | sample LL1510_MetaG_FD_177993 | JGI IMG/M metagenome (GOLD analysis project Ga0214923, IMG submission 177993) | Freshwater microbial communities from Lake Lanier, Atlanta, Georgia, United States - LL-1510 | ecosystem: Environmental > Aquatic > Freshwater > Lake | place: USA: Georgia | collected...
GGAATAGGAGATAGTACTACTATATATAGATCTACCCCGGTTCAAATAGGTTATGATTCTTGGACTGCTATAGCTGCTGGAAATGCTTATTCTATGGCAGTTAGATTAGGAGGAACATTATTTACTTGGGGTTATAACAACCAATATCAATTAGGTAATGGTACTACAATCCAAAAATCATCACCTGTTCAAATAGGATCTTCTTCCTGGTCTGTAGTTTCATGTGGAGAATCGCACTCAGCAGCTATAAGTACATCTGGCACTATGTACATTTGGGGAAATCAAAGCTATGGAGAAGGTGGTACTAATCCACCTTCTATGTTAAGACCTGTAAAATTTTTAGATTCAACAGGTCTTGATTATGATAAAAGAAGTTGGACAGCGATGTCTTCTGGTGCAGAAATGTGTGCAGCGATTGATTCTTTAGGAAGATTATTTACATGGGGTTATAATAGTGATGGACAGTTAGGATTTAATGATACGATTAATAGAAGTTCCCCAACTCAGCTAGGTTCTTCTTCTTGGACAGCAGTTTCTGTAGGAGCTCATTATACTTTAGCAATAAGAAGTGATGGAAGCCTTTTTGCTTGGGGTAGAAATAATATAGGTCAATTAGGTGACGGAACTAATATAAACAGATCTTCTCCGGTTCAAATTGGAGGTTCTTTATGGACTGCAGTTCAAAATGTATCAATTGATAATTATGATCAACCAAGAAATTATGCTATAAGAAGTGGGGGAACGCTTTTTGGATGGGGTTATAACAATGGTCACTACTTGCTAGGAGATGGTACTACTATTACTAGATCATCTCCAGTTCAAATTGGAAGTTCGTCGAGATCTTGGAAGACGATTGCTGGAGGAAGTGATTTTTGTTTAGGTATTTCTAACAGTAAATTATATGGTTGGTCCCATACTGAAAGCGAAGGCTCTAGAAATTATGCAGGAGATGGTTTTAATAATTTTAATCCAATTTCAATAGAAGACGCTGCCAATTCTCAATATTTAGAGAAAAGTTGGACTGCAATTTCCTTTTGGAAAACCATAATCTCTGCAGGAATGGATGGAACAAATATTAGTCAAAGACGAGGTTATGCTATTGATAGCACCGGCAAGTTATGGGCATGGGGACAAAATAATTATGGATTTCTCGGTGATGGAACTACTATAGATAGATCATCTCCTGTCCAGATCGGAGCTCAAAATTGGAACTCAGTTTCTGCTGGAGGATTACACACACTAGCTATTAGAAGTGATGGATATTTGTTTGCATGGGGTTCTAATGGACATGGACAATTAGGAGATGGGACTACTATTGATAAATCTTCACCTGTTCAAATAGGTAGTTCTTTATGGACAAGTATTGATGCTAGCATTCGTCGCTCATTTGCAATTAGGTCTGGAGGATCTTTGTTTGCATGGGGACAAAATCGTTATACTGCATGGCAATACATAGATTATCCTGGTATTTTAGGAGATGGGGATACTATTGATAGATCTTCACCTGTTCAAATAGGTAGTTCTAGTTGGACTGCTGTTAAATCTGGTGATCAATTTACAGTAGCAATAAGAGCAGGAGGAACTTTATTTGCATGGGGTCATAATTCATCTGGACAATTAGGAGATGGGACTACTATTGATAAGTCTTCTCCTGTTCAAATAGGATCTTCTTCTTGGACGGCTATTTCTGCTGGTAGTCATCACACTATGGCTATAAGATCAGGAGGAACTTTATTTACATGGGGTCATAATGGACATGGACAATTAGGAGATGAGACTACTATTGATAAGTCTTCTCCTGTTCAAATAGGCTATGATTCTTGGACTGTTATAGCTGCTGGACCAGCCACAAGTTATGGAAATAAAATAATATCAGCTGGTCAGACTAGAATTTATGCATGGGGATATGGTGATTATCCAGTGTTAGGTTTATCATCGGGGTGGTCTGCTCCTGGTTCTATTAGTAGTTCACCAAGAGAAGTTATATCTTCGTGGATCAAGGGTTTAAATATGTCTGGTACTACAGTCATGGCTGCAGGACCAAACGTATTTGGATTAATTTACAATGGCAATGTGGGGGATACAGGACAGCTACTTACTATAGGTCATGAACCATATGGATATGTTACTGGAAGAGGTTTATGGGAAAGATTCCCCAAAAGAATATCTGCATTTAATGATGTAAATATTATTACTGCCGGATTACATAATGCAAACATGATTAGATCTAACGGCGTAATGTATTCTTGGGGTTATAATAGACATGGTCAAGCAGGTGTAAATCGTCCTCCTCAAGATTACCAGGAATGGTCTCCTGTTGCTCAAACTGGTTCATGGGCAGCGGTTTCATCCGCTAGACATACCACATATGCACTAGATACAAGCGGTGAGTTGTGGGTTTGGGGTCGAAATAGCATGTCTTGCTACTGGGGTTGTCAATGGGCAGGTGGTTTAAGTTTAGGCTCAGATAGTCTTAGTTATTATGGTGAAGATGTTTCTTCTCCAACTCCTATTAATAATTCTGTTTACCAAAAGGCTTACGGAACAACCTACTATTCAAAGCTTTCAAATTCTGAACCAAATTCAGGCCAACTCAGAATGGCTATTAATAACCAAGGTGAGTTATTAACTGTTACAGGCACAGAATATTATGGAGAACTTGGAAGAATATCAAATCCAGTAATAGCACCTATGAAAATGGGAAATGCTTCTTGGACGGCTGTTGCTGCTGGTAAACACCATACTGTAGGAGTGTCAAATAATAAGCTGTTTGCATGGGGTTATAATGCCTATGGACAAATTGGGGAAGGCTCAACTTATCATCGATCATATCCAAATCAACTTGGAAATTCATCTTGGACAGCTGTTGGTGCCGGGGGTCATCATTCGCACGCAATAAGATCAGATGGTAAATTGTTTGGATGGGGTCGTAATGATTATTCTCAAGTAGGGGATTACACTACCATAAACAAATCTTCTCCTGTAATGATAGCAGGATCCTCATGGACAGTAGTATCAGGGGGAAGTTATAATACTGTAGGAATATATGCTCAAAAAGCAGTCAATTGGGGTTATAACTCAAATGGTGAATTAGGTAAAGTAACTAACAGATCAAGTCCTATTCAAATAGGAAATAAATCATGGGTAGCAGTTCAGGCTAGAAAAAATAGATCTGCCGGTATATCCATAGAAAATAGGTTGTACACATGGGGTGAAAATACTTGGGGTAACAATGGGTATGGATCTAAGGATAATTTAGATTCCCCTGTAGCAGTTGGAGGGAGGGATTTCTTATGGAAAGATAAACTAGGAAGCTTAGGTGGTTCTCATACAGCAGCATGCTCTAAAACTGGTACATTGTATGTATGGGGTAGCGGAGGAACTCATTCTGGTCTAGGCTTTCCTGCCTGGGGTGCTTGGACTCCTGCGCAAATTGGATCGGAATCTTGGATTGCAGTTTCAGCTGGATGGACCCATGCAGTAGCAATCAGAGCTGACGGTAAATTATTTGCCTGGGGAAGACAGGATGATGGTTACCCTAGGATAGGAGATGGAACAACACTTAATAAATCTTCACCGGTTCAAATAGGAGAAGATTCTTGGTCCAAAATCTCTGCTAATGCAAACAGAACTAATGCTATCAGATCTGATGGTATGCTATTTGGTTGGGGATACAATGGTCATGGAGAATTAGGAGATAATACAACTATCAATAGATCTTCACCTGTTCAAGTAGGCTCTTCTTCTTGGAATGCTGTATCGGCAGGAGTTCATCATACGTTACTACTTGCAAGATATAACGCATCTCAATCAACTCTCTATGCAATGGGAAATAATGGTTATGGACAGTTAGGAGATGGTACTACAATCCATAAATCATCTCCTGTCCTAGTAGATAGTACAGGTTTTTGGAAATCTGTTAGTGGTGGATATCACCATACAATAGGTTTAAAAGAGAATAATACCCTTTATGGTTGGGGTTTGTCTACTAGTGGTGAAATAGGAGATGGAACAACTATCAATAAGTCTTCTCCAGTTCAGATAGGTTCTTCTTCTTATAATATGATTTCTGCTGGTCATCATTCAAATTATGCTAGAGATAGTTCGATAGCGTTCGATAAAGGAATACTTTGGGCTTGGGGTCATAATCCATATTCTATTCAAGGAGATGGTGGTTATTCAAATATCTCTTCTCCTGTAATTTTAGGACAAGGAGGAGCAAAGACTAGTACTCAAGCTATTCCTTCAATAGTAGGTAAAGTCAATGAACCAGGTAATAAGGTAAAGTATTGGAAACAAATTTCTTCGGGTCAAGATCATACATTAGCTATAAGATCAGACAATCTACTTTTTGCTTTCGGAAGAAATAGTCTCCACTTATTGGGGGATGGAACTACAGTAGATAGGCAATCTCCTGTACAAATAGGATCTTCTTCTTGGATTGCTGTAGCAGCTGGACAGTATCACTCTGTAGCAATACGATCTGATGGAATGCTTTTTGCATGGGGTGAAGGAAAACAAAGGAATAATTATCAGGGTGCAACAGGAGAAGGTGAAAACAACAAAGAACCTTGGACAATAAAAGGAAGTTTTCCTTTTGAAACAAGTTGGAGATCTATATCTGTAGGTCAAAATTTTATGTTGGGTATTAGATCAGATGGTATCTTATACTCATGGGGTCACAATGGTCAAGGTCAACTTGGTAATGGAACAACAATAGATTCATCATCTCCTGTTCAAATTGGATCTTCTTCTTGGATTGTTGCTGAAGCTGGTGATAATTTTTCTTTAGGAATAAGATCAGGAGGAACTTTATTTGCATGGGGTCACAACAATCATGGACAGTTAGGAGATAGTACTACTATAGCAAAATCATCTCCTGTTCAAATTGGATCTTCTTCTTGGGTAGCTGTAAAGGGTAGTGCCAACTTCTCTATTGGAATAAGAGCTGGAGGAACTTTATTTACGTGGGGCTATAATGGACATGGACAATTAGGAGATAATACTACTATTAATAAATCATCTCCAGTTCAAATTGGATCTTCTTCTTGGACAGCAGTAGACGCAGCAATAGCAGGAAACTTCAGCTTAGCACTAAGATCCGGAGGAACTTTGTTTGCATGGGGTCACAATTCTTCTGGTCAGTTGGGTGATTCAACTACTATTGATAAGTCTTCACCAGTTCAAATTGGATCGGAATCTTGGATAATAATTTCTGCAGGTCATGCTGGTACAGCTGCTATAAGAAATGATTATAAATTATTTACTTGGGGGACTAATAGTCATGGACAGTTAGGAGATAGTACTACTATAGCAAAATCATCTCCTGTTCAAATAGGAAATTCTTCTTGGATATCAGTAGGAGCTGGACATCATCATACTTTAGGTGTAACTAGTGGAGGATCGCTTTTTTCTTGGGGATATAATGCAGATTCCCGATTAGGAGACAATACTACTATCAGTAGATCTTCGCCAGTTCAAGTTGGATCTTTTTCTTGGATTTCAGTAAATGCTGGAGGTGATGCTAGTGCAGGAATAACTTCCGATAACAAAATTAATACTTGGGGAAATACTGGTCACGGTAAGTTAGGAAGAATGCCAGGTAATAGTGTTCCTACTCAGATAAGTTACAGAAGTTTTGCATCTATTGCAGCTGGAAGGCACCATAACTTAGCAATTGACACACAGGGTAAATTGTGGGCTTGGGGTTACGGAGGATCTGGTAATATAGGGGATGGTGAATATAGTAACAGATCATCTTTAGTACAAATAGGATCCTCTTCGTGGACAATATTATTTAAAGGAGGATCAACCTCTTACGCTTCGTTTGCTATAAGAAGTGGCGGAACCCTTTTTGCATGGGGAGATAATGGATCCTATACTTTGGGTGATAATACCACTATAGCCAAGCCTTCACCAGTTCAAATGGGAACATCTTCTTGGATAGCAGTAGGTTCAGGAGTATCCAATGTTATGGCAATAACTTCTGCAGGAAAACTTTATTCTTGGGGATATTCCTCTTCTTCGCATGGTCAATATGGTGAAGATTTTAGACATTTGCTTCCTGTTAAAACTTTAACAGCTTCTCCTGGAGTATTTGGAGCAACAGTTATACATCATAAATTCGTTAGTTTGGCTCAAGGTGATTATGTAAATGCAGGAATTACTGAAGAAGGTAGATTATTTACATGGGGTCATCAAGCTTATGGTGCTTTAGGTCTCGGCGATGCCGAAGATAGGTCTAGCCCTGTTCAAGTAGGTAGTTCTTCTTGGACGGCTGTTGCTACTGGAAGACATCATGGTGCTGCAATAAGATCTGATGGTAAGTTGTTTACATGGGGATACAATGGTCATGGAGAATTAGGAGATACTACAACCATAGAAAAAAATTCACCAGTTCAAATAGGAAATTCTTCTTGGATTGCAGTTCATGCTTCCAGACATTCAACATCCGCTATCAGAGTAGATGGTGCGTTGTTTACATGGGGACAAAATAGTCATGGTATTTTAGGTGATAATACTACTATCAGTAAATCTTCACCTGTTCAAATAGGTGGCTCTTCATGGACTTCTGTTAGTATGGGAGCTCACCATATGTTGGGTTTGATAACTTCGGTTGTTTCAAATTCTCTTTATGCATGGGGTCATAATTCTAATGGTAGTATTGGAGATGCTAGTACTACTGATAGATCTTCCCCAGTTTTGGTATCTACTAGACCAGGTATTTCATGGAGCTTAATTTCAGCAGGTTCTAATTATTCACTTGCAACAGATCAAAATGGGCGGTTGTGGGGATGGGGACATTCTGGTCATGGGTGTTTGGGTCCAACAGTTACTCCTGGAAATAATAGAAGAACCCCGGAGAGATTATTTGTTTCAGGAACTTCTTTATATGATACTTCTTGGATTTCAATAGGCGCCGGATTACACACTCCTTATGTTATAAGAAGTGGGGATAGAGCCTTGTTTACATGGGGATACAATAATTATGGTACAATGGGAGATGGTTCAACATTATCCAAGTCAATTCCTGTTCAAATAGGGACATCTGCATGGAAAGCTGTAGGTAAAGGTGTTGGTCATTATTCTCTTGGCGCAATTAAGTATGGTGTAGATCAATTCGCAGGAGGACAGTTATGTATGGCAGGACAAATAAATACTTCATATATAGGAAGACCTCCAGGCAATATGGTTCCAACAGAACAATGGACCATGAATGAAATGCATTCAAATTGGGCAGCAGTAGGATTCGGTCTACACCATGCAGCTGCTTTAACAGCAGACAATAGGCTTTATGTATGGGGTCACAACAATCATGGACAAATAGGAGATGGTACTAATAGTTCCGGCTACGAGCAAAGTAATCCAAACTTTGCTTATTCATATGTTAGAGGTACGATGACTGGAGGTCAAGATTATCTTCCCCAATATGTACCTAATTTTTGGCCTGGATCTCTTCCAGGTATCCCAGGTAGGTGGTCGGATTTTTCGTTAGGGTATAGACATACATTGGCATTGACTGTGGATATATAGTATAGTATAATTATAATTATAATATTTTTTGAGGATTTCGGTTTTATGCATAAAATTGATCAACAGCTTAATTTAATGATTCGTGGAAAATTTGAAGATGGTTGGAAGCTAAGCCAGATAATGCATGAGGAGCATCCAGATGATCTAAGACATCTGTTCAATAGAGGTTGGTTTTTAATAAATCAAGGAGATCTTCAGGGTGGTTTCCAATCTCTTGAATCGGGGAGATTGTTGGGAGTTTACGGTAGCGGTAGATTAAGGACTAATAAACCAATTTGGAATCCTGAAGTCCATCCTATTGAGGGTAAAACTATTATATTAAATATGGAGTGTGGATTTGGTGACCAAATCATTTATGCTAGATTTGGATCTGAGATAGCTCAGAGAGGTGGTAAATGTATTATGTCCGCTGATGTAAGACTCCATTCATTATTTTCAAGGATTCCTGGTGTTGATAAATGTATAGTTCAAAAAGACATTCCCAATATAATTCATGATTATTGGATACCGTCTTTCAGTAGTTCATGGCTATTTGGGCACACGTTTGACACTATACCTAATAAACCCTACATTTTTTCAAATCCTGCAAGTGTAGAAGTTTGGAAAGGTTTAATTAACTCTGAAAAATTTAAAGTAGGTATAAGATGGTCAGGTAGTCCTCTTTTTGAACACCAACAGTTCAGAATATTTCCTCCTGAGCCCTTAATTGATTTGTGCAAATACAAAGATATTCAATTTTACAGTCTTCAAAGAGACACTGACACCAGAGAACTACCACCTGATATTATTGATTTACAGCATCTAATTATTTCTTGGGAGGATACAGCCGCCGCCATAGAAAATTTAGATTTAGTAATAACTTCTTGCACAAGCGTTGCTCATTTATCCGCTGCTATGGGAAAGCCGACTTGGGTGATTGTACCTTTACTCCCATACCATATATGGGCATTTGGTAAAGGTGAGGATATGGAGAATTCTCCATGGTATCCAGAAACTACCAGGGTGTTTAGACAAAAAGTTTTTGGTAATTGGGATTGCACGTTCGAAAAATTAGAAAAAGAATTAGTTAAACGATTTAATTTAAAAAAGGAATAAAATGAAAACAGTTCATTATGTAGCAGGTCTTCCAAGATCTGGAGCAACATTGATTCTTAACATTCTTAAACAAAACCCGCTCATTCATGGAGAATCAGTTAGTGGGTTATGTTCTGTCCTCTCAGGAGTTCATTTTAATTGGGATAAAATAGAACAAAATAAAGAGTACTTAAATCTTGAATCAAAAACTAATGTGCTTAAAGCTATTATAGAAAATTATCACAATCAACATCAGAAAGATATAATTTTTGATAAAGATAGGTTATGGGTTCAGCACATCAGTTTGTTGGAATATCTGTTCCAAAAACCAGTTAAGATGTTAGTTACAGTTAGGAATCCAGCAGAGGTACTAGCTTCTTTTGAGAAGATTAGAAAACACAACCCTCTTCATATTACTTTATCTGATGATGAGCTTAAAGAAAATACCTCTGTAGCAGCAAGGGCTTATTTTTTTGCTCAACCTACAGGTAATATGGGAGCTGCTTATCAAGCTCTTAAAGATTCAATCACAATGGGTTATTTGGATAGACTACTGTTTGTAGATTATAATAGATTTTGTAATAGTCCAAAAAGTCAACTTAAAAGAATATATGATTTTTTTGAGTTACCTTCTTTTGAACATGATTTAGACAATATTAGTCAAGTGGAAACCTATAACGATCAAGCAACTTTACTTCCTAATCTTCATAAGATTAAACCAAGTCTTCAAAAAACTACAGTTAATGTTGTTGAATATTTAGGTTTAGATTTATATCAACAATATAATAGAGAAATTTTCTGGGATGCTTGGATTTAATTAATAATGAATATCTTTAATATGTGTTCTATTCCTGTTTTTTCTATAGAATTATCAGGACATGAGAAAATAACTAAAAAAGAATATGATGTTTTAACTCAATTTAAAATGGAAAAAAGAGATAGTGAATTAAAACAAAGTACTATGCTTTCTGAATCCTCTTGTATTCTAGAAAACGAAAATTTAAAAAATATTAAATTTACAAAGCAGAAATACATAGATTATTATCTCAAAAACATTCTTAAAATAAAGAACAATTTTTCTATGACTAGTTCATGGTTAACTATGAATTATAATGGTTCTTCCCATGAACGTCATTCTCATGGAAATGTTATTTTAAGCAGTGTATTATATTTTTGTGAAGATCTAAAAGAAGACGTAATGTCTAATTTTTATATTAGTCAGAACGCTTTGAAAGATGTATTTAAAACTTTCCAATTCACATACGATTTATCAGATTATAATGAGTATAATTCTCCTTCTCTTACGTTAGCTACTAAAACAAATTTTTTAGTAATATTTCCAGCTTGGATGCTTCATGGGTCTGAGCCAGCAGAAGGACCTTTCAAAAGATATTGTATAGGTTCTAATTATTTTTTAAATGATCATGTTGGTTCGGGCTATCACTCACTTCAAATTAATTCAAAACTAAAAGACACTTCTTTACAAATGGGGTAAATTATGGATGAAATCATTGTTCCGGAACATAAAAAAATAAATTTAGGTTGCGGATTTAAAAAAATGTTAGATTATTGGAATGTAGATATTGAAAAGAAATGCAATCCTGATCAACAATTAGACTTAGAAACTTTTCCATGGCCTTACACTGACAGTTATTTTACAAATATTTGTGCTGATAATATTCTAGAACATTTGGGTCAAGATCCTAAAGTATTTGCTAAGGTAATTCAAGAAATGTATAGGATAAGTGAGGATCAATGTGAATGGGATATTATATATCCTCACCATCGAAGTGATCTATTTTACGATGATTTCACTCATGTAAGACCTCTCACTGCCAAAACATTTTTGATGTTTGATCAGAAAAGTAATTTTGAATCTGTAGCTAAGAAGGTAAGTGATAGTACATTTGGTTTTTACTATGGCGTTGATATTGAAATAGTTGAAGTAAAATATAATTTAACTGGTCTTTTTCAAGAACAAGTAAACAATGGTATGATAGGAAGTAGGCAACTTGATTATAATTTAAATACTGTTAACAACGTTTGTGAGACTGTAATTTTAAAAGCCAAAGTTCACAAACCAGGAAGGTATATTAATTGGTTCAATAGCGTCAATAAATGAGTGATATAATTTTTACTTCTGATGTTTTTTACATAGAAGATAAGCCAAGAAAGAATGTTCTTGTAGAAACTGATCAGGGTATGATGATTGTGAATAGATTTGATTCAAATCATCATCAAGTCGGCCATAGTATATGGCTACTCGATCATGGAAATTGCAATACAGTAGAAGTAAATGATTGTTATCAAGTAATTAAACATATTGAAAATCCTATAATTTTTGATGTTGGAGCTAATATAGGCACTATTTCTATTTGGCTTTCTAAAATGTTTAAAACTGGTCATGTTTATAGTTTTGAGGCTCAGAGACAGATATTTTATCAGTTAGCAGGTAATATTTCCATTAATAACTTGTATAATATCGATGTTTTCAATTTAGCTGTGGGATCTGAAAACGGTTATATTAATGTCAAAGAACCTAATTATTTCATTAATAATGATTTTGGTATTTTTAGTTTAATTGAGGAAAAGTTACCTACCACTAATAAAAATTTAGTAGTTCCATTAATTACTCTTGACACATTTGTTAAAGAGTATGAAATACCTAAAGTTGATTTGTTGAAGATTGATGTAGAAGGGATGGATATTAATGTGTTAAAAGGTTCTATAAATATTTTAGAAAAATATCAACCTATAATTTATGTTGAGCATTTTGATAACATTACTTCAAACTTAACTAATCTTAAAAACTTTTTATCTAATTTTAACTACAATTTTGAAACAAGAAAGAACAACTTATTATGTCTGAAATAAACTTTCATTACGCATATCAACTTTGTGATGTTGCTAGCAGAGAAAACAAACCAAGAATTTGTGGAGACGATAGAACACTACTTTCTAAAAAAAGTGTTCAATCTTTTTTTGAAAGTCTCAAACAGTTTAAAGAAAATTATCCTGAAACTAAACATCATATATGTTTTTTTAACGATAGATCAACAAACGAATTAGTTGAATTCGTTGAGACGATTATAAAAAAATATCAAAATGATCAAATTATAATTAAGTTTCAAGATAACAATGAACCTGGTATTCTCAGTGGTATTAAGCAATGTTATATGTGGCTTCAACTACATGGTAAAGATTTAGTTTATCAAGTTCAGGATGATTATTTATTTTACCCATCAGCGTTGACTGAAATGTATGAAGTTTTTCATCAAATGCAAAAAGAAATTAAATACGATGTAATAGTTAGTCCATTCAACGATTTTTGGTTGTGGTTAGCTATTTACAGGAATTCATGTACTCCCAGAACAGTGATAGTAGGTAAAAAAAGGTATTGGATTCAATACTATGATATGAGTTGTTCTTTTATGACGTCTCATGATCAGTTTTCCAAGCACTGGGATTTATATCACAGATTTTTTGAGTTACTTGAAAACAATGATCCTGATTTAGAGAGGAGTTCATTAAACTTTATGTTGACACAAAGAGGTGTTTTAGGATTGATACCTGTAAATAATCTTGCATATCACATGCAAACTGAACTGGAAGAAGATCCTCACATTGATTGGCGTCCGTTATGGGAGAGTATAGATGTCTCGCTCACAACAAATTAAATTTATACAAAACGTCAAAGATTCTTTTCCTGATTTTTTCACTAACAAAACAATACTAGAATTTGGTAGTCATGATTTCTTTGAAGTAGCTCCTACTAGAAGTTTTTTTCATCAATGTGCTTATATTGGAGTTGATGTAGGTCCAGGAGAAGGGGTAGATATTCAGTGCATTGCTCATGAATATAACATGCCCGATGGGACATTCGATACAGTAATCAGCAGAGAAATGTTTGAGCATGATCCTCATTGGGATAAATCATTTTTAAATATGGTCAGACTATGTAAACCAAAAGGATTAATATTTTTTACTTGTGCTACAACTGGAAGAGTAAAACATGGTACTCTCTACAGTGATCCTCATGGAAGTACAAATACAGTAGATTTAGGATGGGAACATTATAAAAATCTGACGGAAAAAGATTTTAGAAGTATATTAGAATTTGATCAGGTTTTCGATTCTCATCAATTTTTAACAGACAGATTTTCATATGAGTTGTTTTTTTGGGGAATAAAAAAATAATGGAAAAGATCTTGATTATGGGTCTTCCTGGAGCAGGTAAGACATATTTTGCTGAGAGACTAAAGAAATACTTAGAAAATAATTCTAAACCTGATTTATCTAAAATTCATTCTGACTCACCTTTTCCTAATTTGCAGGCCAGAGTGGATTGGTTTAATGCTGATGATGTTAGGAGAAAGTTCAATGATTGGGACTTTTCTAAAGAAGGTAGAATCAGACAGAGTATAAGAATGTTTGATTTTGCTATGTCTTGCAAAGGTGATTATGTTATCTGTGATTTTGTAGCTCCTTTACCTGAAATGAGAAATAATTTTAAAGCAGATTGGACGATTTGGATTGATAGTATTGATCAAGGTAGATATGAGGATACAAACAAAATATTTGTTCCCCCTGAAATTTATGATTTTAGGGTTACAGAACAAAATGCAGAATATTGGGTACCTGTTGTTGGATCCAGGATTTTATATAAACAAAGACGTCCAGTATTTAATTGGAAAAAAGAAACAGTTCAAATGCTTGGTAGGTGGCAACCATGGCATGCTGGTCACAGAGCTTTATTTGAAAGAGCTATTGAAAAGACCGGACAAGTTTGCATTATGATAAGAGATTGCCAAGGTTGGAATGGATCTAATCCTTTTGAAATAGATAAAGTAAAATATTTTATTAGTAGAGATTTAGATCCTTTATTTCAAGGTCAATATATAATTCAAGTGGTACCTAATATTGTAAATGTTACTTACGGTAGAGATGTCGGATATAAAATAGAGCAAGAAGTTTTTGATGGTGAAATTCATTCCATATCTGCAACCAAGATAAGGAAACAAATGGGGCTAGAATAAATTGAAACCTTTTGATTACTGGGTGTTTGATGATTTTTTAGATATTGATTTGGCTAAAAAACTTTCTAGTGATTTTATCGATTATAATGATCCTAATTGGTTTTGCTACAATAATCCACTAGAGAATAAAAAAACTTTGAATAACTGGTATTTTTTTCCTCCATCTACTTACCAGTTTATGTCTTATTTAAATAGTCAACCATTTATAAGTTTTATATCTGAGGTAACCGGTACTGGGCAACTATACCCTGATATTGGATTACATGGTGCTGGATGGCATATTCATGGGAGAGGTGGAAAATTAAATGTTCATTTTGATTATTCCATACACCCAAAATTACATCTTCAAAGAAAACTAAACATTATAATTTACTTGACAGAAGATTGGAATCCAGAATGGGGTGGTAATTTGGAATTCTGGTCACATGATCCAATAACTAAAAGACCTAAAGATAAAGCGGAAGTCATAGATAATATTTTTAATCGTGCTGTGATATTTGACACCACTCAAAATTCGTGGCATGGTTTCCCTGATTCTTTAACGTGCCCGGATGGAATTTACAGAAAAAGTATCGCAATGTATTATTTGACAAAACCTCCTGAAAACGTCGACAAAAGAAAAAGAGCTCTGTATTCTCCATCTAAACAACAATTGAACGACCCTAAAATAGAAGAATTAATTATTCAGAGAGCAACATGAGTCAAATATTAAATATTTTGGATAAGTTTGACATTAATGGTCACAATAAACCTGGTGGTACGGATAAAAACACCAACCATTCTTATGTTGAGGTATATGAAGAAGCGCTTGGTAGATTTATAGGAAAGCAAGGGTCTTTATTGGAGATCGGAATTCAATATGGTGGATCTACACTTCTGTGGCAGGAACTACTGAAGGACTTTAAGATCTGTGCTGTTGATACCATAAATCAAGTTCATGATAAAATTCTTTCGTTGATTGATCAACAAAGAGTTAGAATTAAATTTACTGATGCTTATCTTGAAGAAACATTTGAAAATATAAAAGTTTTATATCCTAATGGTTTTGATGTTATTATAGATGATGGACCTCATAAGATAAAGTCTCAAATAAAATGTGTTGAGATGTACTCAGAATTATTAAAAGTTAACGGAGTTTTAATTATTGAAGATATTCAAAACTTTGATGACATAGATCTCATTATACAAAGTATTCCTAAGTCTGATTTGTATGAATATGATGTTAAAGTTTATGATTTAAGATCTAAAAAAGAAAGATATGATGATGTTATTTTAATAATTACAAAAAAAGATAAAATTCCTGGAAATAATATTGCAGTGTTTTATCACCTTGGTCAATTTGGTCAATGGCAAAGATTATTTCAAGAGCAAATGAATTCTTTGGTTATTAGTGGATTGTATAGCGCTGCAGATTTTATCTATATTGGGGTTAATGGAGAAGATCCTCTTCCTTTTAATTTGCCTAAATTTAAAGTCAAATATAATAACAATAAAATATTAGAAGCAGACACTATCAAAGCTCTTTATGATTTTTGTAATGAAAATAAAGTTCACAGAGTGTTTTATTTTCACTCAAAAGGATCTACACAAGAAGATAAATCATTTAGGTTAAATGTAGAAGGATGGAGATTATACTTAGAGTATTTTAATATTCATCAATGGAGAGATTGTGTAGATCTTCTACAAGGCTACGATACGGTAGGAACAGAGTATAGTTTCGAAACCGGATTAGTAAATCAAGAAACAGGTAGCACTGATTGGGAAACCAATCCTCATTATGCTGGTAATTATTGGTGGGCCAACTCTAGTTACATAAACAAACTAGATCCTAACTATCTTTACAGAACAGATAAAGGATGGGATAGGTATAGAAGTGAATTTTGGATAGGTACTGGAGATCCAAAATATTATAACTTTTATCACACATCTATATTCAGTAAATATAAAGAATGGGGGGTTTCTCCTTTAGATTATCTAAAAAAAAACTTGATCGATTGGAATCGGGTAACAAAATGATTAAAAATAAAAAAGCCAAATTTGTAATGATAACTATGTTTAAAAATGAGGCTACTACTATCAAAAGAATGTTAGAATCATGTTACAAATATATTGATTATTATGTAATTCAAGACAATGGTTCTACCGATGGAACTCCTGAAATAGTAGAAGATTTTTTTAAAGATAAAAATATTCCTGGATATATTTACAAGTGTGAAGAAGGTTGGGTTGGATTCGGATGGAATAGAGATCATTTACTTCAAAAATGTCAATCTACCGATCATGGGTGTGATTGGATTATAAAAATGGATTGCGATGAAACGTTGGAAATTGATAATGATTTTGATTGGGGTGTGTTTGATGATAAAAATTTACACGCTTTTCATGTCACTGCTATTCAAAGCGGAACTCTTTATCAAAGAGCATGGATATGGAATGCTAGATTAAAGTGGAAATTCAATCATGATACTGCTCACGAAACTATTGAACTTGTAACAGAAAATATTGGAGCAAATTTTAGAAGATATAATCTTCCAAGATCTTTTAGGCATATTGGACATTTTTCAGATGGTGAGAGTTGGAAAGTACCAACTAAGTATGTATCTGATGCTCTTAAACTTGAAGAAAAGTTAATTAGAGAAAATACAATGCTTTCAGATTTGTATCATTTTTGGTACATTGGTAAAAGTTATTACGACGGATTTAGAGAAAAGGCTTTACCTCTTAAAGAAAGTCATAACAAAGAAATGGCAAGAAGATGTATTTTCAATTTTACTGAATTTATTAATCATACTCATAATTTTAATCAAACCGGTAGAGCTGATAGGTTAGATGAGATGGCCTATTATGCAATGATGCTAATAGGAAATTGTTATAATTTCCTAGAAGAAAATGACCAAGCAATTTATTTTCTTGAAAAAGCTGAAGAATTTTGTCCTTTAAGAAACGAACATCTTGTAAACTTAGCAGCAATATATCAAAACATTCAGCAATACGATAAAATGCTTTCAGTTACAGAAAGATTAATAGATCAAAATAGAAAAAACCCCTTCCCTGATTTTAGTTTTATTATTGATGCTAATAGTTACTATGATACAGGTAACTATGTTTACTTACTCCACGAAGAAGCATTGAGTCATACAAGACCAACATCCATTTTTAAGGTTAATACCAACATGAAAAAAAGACTTTGGGTAGTAGATAACTTTTATCAAAATCCTGATGAAGTTAGAAAATTTGCTTTAGGTGTAGAGTATAATGAAGATATTCAATGGTATAAAGGAATGAGATCCAAAGAGCAGTACCTTTTTAATGGTTTAAAAGAAGCACTAGAAAGTGTTATGGGTATTAAGTTAAAACCTTTAGAAACACACGGTCAATGTGGAAGATTCCAAATATGTAGATCTCAAGAACAAATTGTATATCACAACGATTCCCAAAAATATGCTGCTATGGTATATCTTACACCTGATGCTCCTGTAGAATCAGGTACTATGCTGTTAAGGTCAAAAATAACTGGAGCAAGGCATATTTCTGACCCTAATTTTGACGATTCTTTCAAAGGTGGTTTTTACGACAAGACAAAATTTGAAGTTGTGGATAATGTAGGAAACATTTATAATAGGTTGGTTATTATGGATTCTCATTGTATTCACGCTGCTTCTCAATACTTCGGCCAAAGTAAAGAAGACTCTAGACTAACTCACTTATTTTTCTTTGATAATGAATAATTACAAATTTAGCATTATTACACCTACCCATAGTGTAAAGAATATACCATTTCTTTTAGAGTTATATCATAGTATTAAATCTCAAACTTACTCCAACTGGGAATGGGTATTGTATCTAAATGGAAAAATATTAACTTCTGATCTACCTAATGAAATTTCTTATGATCCTAAAGTTATTGTCTACGAATATAGAGGAGATAATACCAATGTAGGTTATATGAAGAACTTAGCTTTTAATGCTGGAGAAGGTGATATTTTAGTTGAAGCTGATCACGATGATTTGCTAACAGAAAATTGTTTAGAAAAATTAAATATTGCTTTTCAAGATCAGCAATATGGATTTGTGTATAGTGATAACGCAACTTATCACATGGAAGATAAATTTACTCCTTATGGTACTCCATGGGGATGGACTCATAGGATGTACCAACACAAAGATAAACTATTGTTTGCTATGAATAGTTTTGAGCCTTCTAGTCATTCAGTTGGTTATATTTGGTATGCTCCAGATCACGTAAGGTCTTGGAGATCATCTGTATATAAAGATATAGGAGGACATAACCCCGAACTTTCAATTTGTGATGATCACGAGTTGATGATAAGAACTTATTTAAAAACAAAATTTAAAAGAATACCTGAAGTACTTTATATTTACAGAGTTACTGGAGATAATACTTGGCTAGAAAGAAACAAAGCTATACAAACAACTACAGTAGAATTGTTTAATCAATATGCTCAACAATTAGCTGAAAAGGATGCTGATGACAATAAGTTGTTAAAGGTTGATTTGGGTGGAGGAATGAACGCTAGACAAGGTTATCTTACAATAGATCAAGCAGACGCCAACATTAACTGTGATCTTAACGAAGGTATTCCTTTGCCTGATAATAGTGTAGGTGTAATTAATGCTAGCCATGTAATTGAACATCTTCATGATAAAACTAAGACTATGAAAGAAATTCACCGTGTACTTGCACACGGTGGTTGGGCGTTTATTGAGGTACCTAGTACAGATGGTAGAGGAGCTTTTCAGGATCCCACTCATGTTAGTTACTGGAATGAAAACAGTTTCTTATATTATACTAATTCTTATCTTGCCAATTTTATTAGAAATAAAGACATTAGATTTCAAGAATTTAGAAGAGAGACTTGGTTTCCAAATGAATGGATGAAAAATATGAATGTTTGTGTGACAACTTGGTGGGGAGTTGCAAATAAACCAGAAGGAAGAAGACTACCTCACAGACTGGAAATTTAATCCATGAATCTCCTAAATAGTATAAACAGGAGATTCTATGACTATTCCAACAACAAGAGCTGAATTTAAAGAATATTGCTTACGTAAGCTAGGTAAACCTGTTATTGAAATTAACGTTGAAGATGATCAAATAGATGATAGGGTAGACGAATCTTTAAAATATTACTATGATTACCATTTCGATGGTTCAGAAAAAATATATTATAAGCATGAAATAACTGCTAATACAAAAATAGACAAATACATCACATTGCCAGAAAACATTATAGGTGCTATAAGAGTTTTTCAGATAGGTGATCCTTCTGTACGATCAAGTGATATGTTTAATATTAGATATCAAATAGCTTTAAATGATCTTTATCAAATGACTACAGTTTCTCTAGTTCCATATTATATGGCAATGCAACATTTAGGAACTATTACTGAATTATTAGTTGGACAACAACCCATAAGATACAATAGGCATACTAATAAATGCTATATTGATATGGATTGGACAAAAATTGATGTAAATGAATTTTTATTAATAGAAGCTTATCAAGTTATTGATCCTGCAACCTACACAGATGCATGGAGTGACAGGTGGCTTCAACACTACTGTACAGCCAAAATTAAATATCAATGGGGAACAAACCTTACCAAATTTACAGGAATGCAGCTTCCAGGTGGAGTTCAATTTAATGGAGAAAAAATATTAGATGATGCAAAGGCGGAAATTGATAAGTTAGAACAAGAAATGATTAGTAGTTACTCGTTACCAGTAATGGATATGATTGGATGATAAATGGGAACTAATTTCTTTTTTAATAACTTTACATCATCCGCTGAACAAAATTTAATTACAGATTTAGTTTTAGAATCCATAAAAATTTATGGTATTGATGTTTACTACATTCCTAAAAGATTAGGACTTAAAGACTCAATCTATTTGGAAGATTCTACCGTTAGCTATACAAATTTCTACATGATAGATATGTACATAAAAAATGTAGAAGGTTTTGAAGGTGAAGGAGATTTCTTATCAAAATTTAACATAGAAATAAGAGATCAGATTACATTTACAGTTTCTAAAAGAAATTTTGATTTAGAAATTGGAAGATTTGAAAGTGGTATTTTTAGACCCCAAGAAGGTGATCTTATTTTTTTTCCCCTTAATGAAAAAGTTTTTCAAATAAAATTTGTTGAACACGAATCTGTGTTTTACCAAATGGGTTCTATACAGATGTATGATTTAAAGTGTGAGTTGTTTGAATATAGTAGTGAGTACATAAAAACAGGAATTTCTTTGGTTGATAGATTATATTCAAATTATTCCTCAGTAATTAATAGCCATGGATTACTTACTGAAGATGGATTTGAAATAACTGATCAAAATGGATATACAATTTACTTAGAATCTTTTAATATTAAAGATCAAGATCCTTTTTCAGACAATGAATTTATCCAATCACAATCCAATATTATTCTTGACTTTACGGAAGTTGACCCCTTCAGTGAAGGAGGTAGATATTAATGTTTGGTCATTCATTCTACCATGACACTATAAAAAAATATGTAATTTTGTTTGGAACTATTTTTAACGAAATTTTTATTAATAGGCCAGATGTGGCAAAATTTCCTGACACAGGAATAGATAGAATTTTCACCATTAAAGTTCCTATTACATACGGACCAAAAGATAAAATGTTGGCTAGAGTAGAAGGTGACCTAAATTTAGATAGACCAGCTATTGTATTACCTAGAATGGCTTTTGAGTTAACTAATATAAATTATGCTTCTGAGAGAAAATTAAATACTCTTCAAAAATACGTCAGTATTGATGAGACTGATAAAAATAAATTAAAATATCAGTATGTTCAAGTTCCTTATGATTTTAATTTTACCCTGTCTATTGCTGTTAAAAACGCAGATGATGGAACGAAAATTCTAGAACAAATTCTTCCTTTTTTTACACCTAGCTGGAATTCTACAGTAGAACTTGTTCCTGAAATGAATATTAAATTGGATATTCCTATCATATTAAATTCTGTAGATTCCCAGGATACATATGAAGGAGATTTTGTAACTAGAAGAGCATTAATATGGACATTAAATTTTACTCTAAAGGGTTTTGTTTTTGGACCGGTTAAATCAAGTGAGATAATTAAAATTGCAAATACTAACTTCTTTGATTCTACGACTTATGAAAATATTAATGATTCCGTTTCTAACTTGGATTCAGTTTCAACGGTTACCGTTAAACCAGGATTACTACCAAATAATATTCCAACATCTGTTGATTCTTTCCTTAATGTTCCATTGGATGACATAAATGCAAACAACGACTATGGATTCATCATCCAAAAAAACTGATATTATTGCTGACACTTTAGATCTTATTCCTTTAGATCAATCAGTTCAGAAAAAGGATAATATAGATAGTGACTTTGAGTATGCTAGAGGTAGCATGATTAGTGTTATTGAAAAAGGACAAGAAGCTCTTAATGATATGCTTGATGTAGCTCAAAGATCTCAACATCCACGAGGTTATGAAGTTGTTGCAACTTTAATTAATACTATATCAAACGCAAATAAAGATTTATTAGAACTATCCAAAAGAAAAAAAGATTTACAACAATTTAAGGATGGACCATCTACTGTAAATAACAATCTCTACATTGGATCCACAGCAGATTTACTGAAATTATTAAAGAAACCCAATGAATGATGGTTATCTTGGTAATACCAAATTAAAAAAACCTAATGTAAGACATCAATATACTCCTGATCAGATAGAAGAGTATATTAAATGTTCTGAAGAAGAAGCATATTTTGTTAGAACTTATGTCAAAATTGTTCATGTAGATAAAGGGATAGTTGCCTTCGATCTTTGGCCATTTCAAGAAAGTTTTATTACAACTGCTATTAATGAACGATTTGTTGTTGCTAAAATGCCACGTCAAGTTGGTAAAACCACAACAATAGCTGCTTTAATTCTTCATATGATATTGTTTACAGAAAATTACAACGTCGCTATTCTCGCTAACAAAGAACGACAATCAAAAGAAATACTAGCTAGAATTAAATTAGCTTATGAAAATTTACCTAGATGGATGCAGCAAGGTATCGTTGAGTGGAATAAAGGCAACATAGAATTAGAAAATGGGTCTAAAGTTTTAGCAAGTTCTACAACTTCCAGTGCGATACGAGGTGGATCTTTCAATCTCGTTTATCTAGATGAATTTGCATTTGTTCCTGATAATATACAGGAAGAATTTTTTAAATCTGTTTATCCAACAATATCTTCTGGCCAAACCACTAAAATTTTAGTCACATCCACCCCCAATGGTTTAAATATGTTTTATAAATTGTGGGTTGATAGTGAGGAGGGTAGAAATAATTTTAAGAGAGTTTCTGTACATTGGAGTGATGTACCAGGTAGAGATGAAGTATGGAAAGAAGAAACTATAAAAAATACATCGCAGGATCAATTCAATCAAGAATTTGAATGTGAGTTTTTAGGATCCTCTAATACACTAATATCTCCAAATGCAATAAGGAGAATGGTATTTAAAACACCAATAAAATCATCGGAGCAGGGCCTTAGGATATATTCAGATCCTGTGCCTAATGGATTATATACAATGGTAGTTGATACGTCAAGAGGTAAAGGTCTAGATTATTCAGCTTTTATAGTTGTCGATGTATCACAAGTACCTTATAAGACTGTAGCTACTTTTAGAAATAATGAGATTCCTTCTATAATCTATCCTACTGCAGTGGAACAAACTGCAAAATATTTTAATAATGCTCAGGTATTAATTGAAACTAATGATGTTGGCCAACAAGTAGCAGATATTCTTAGAGATGATTTAGAATATGATAATATAATTTACACAACGTCAGATACCAAAAACGGTCAAATTATTACTGCTGGTTTTGGAGGTGTTAGATCACCAGGAGTAAAAACTTCTAAACAAGTTAAAAGAATAGGATGTCAAGTTTTTAAAACTTTAATTGAAAGCGAAAAATTAATTATTAATGACTACTACACCATACAAGAAATTTCAAGATTTGCACTGAGAGGTAAATCTTATGAAGCTGAAGATGGAAATGATGATTTAGTTATGTGTCATATTCTATTTGCTTGGATGAGTACTCAACCATATTTTAGAGAGCTTACAAATATAGATTTAAGAATAAAACTATATAATGAACAACAAAAAATGATTGAAGAAAATATGCTACCTTTTGGTTTGATTAATGAAGGAGAGAGACCAGTACAAGAATTAGAAGTTATAGATTTAGAAAATATGTCCTTTGAACAATGGATGAGATCGTAAAATCCCTGATTTATAAATAGTTTGTAACCGTTCTTGTATAAATAAAATTCATTTTTGGGAGATGAATATGCCTTTTCAAGTTAGTCCAGGCGTAAATGTATCAGAAATTGACCTGACTACGGTAGTTCCTGCAGTATCTACAACAGAAGGTGCCATTGCTGGTGTTTTTCGTTGGGGACCTGTAGGTACCAGAGTTCTTGTTGACTCAGAAACAAACTTAGTCAATAGATTTGGAAGACCTACTACTTTTAATGCTGAAACATTTTTTACTGCTGCAAATTTTCTTTCTTACGGCAATAAATTATATGTTGTACGTGTTGCCAATACTTCTGGTAATGCTGATTCTGCCGGAATTGTTTCCTTCTCATCCATAGCTAATACAGGTCCTATTTCTAATACTCAACTACAACAAGCAATTGTAGCAAACGAAAATGAATATGACTCTGCTACTTTTAATGCTAATGTATTTTTTGTTGCAAAATATCCTGGTACAATAGGTAACTCGTTAAAGATTTCAGTTTGTGAAAATCCAAGCCAGTTCAGTTCAAATGCTGCTTTGAATAATGGAAATGCTAACATAGCACCTGGTACGATCACAGCTCAAGTAGGAAATAATGTCTTAAGAGTATCACTTTCTAATACTGCAACTGGAACACTTGTAGAAGCTAACACTCAAGCTAATACTTTAATTAATTCACTATCTGTAGGGGATCAAATTAAGATTGGTAATACTAGTATTGGTGAGCAGTTCATGAAAGTAGTTAATTTCGACACAACTCCAATTTCTAATGCCACTCATAGATATTTTGATATTACTTGTGAAAGCATATACCAACTTTCAACAAATTTTTCCGGAAACACTTTACCAAGACTTTGGGAATATTATAACTTTGTTGATGGTGCACCTGGAAAATCAAATTATGTAAACAGTTTTGGCAATACGAGTGCAAATGATGAACTCCATATTGTTGTTTCGGATCAGGATGGATTGATATCAGGAGTACCAGGAACAATACTTGAGGTATTTCAAAGATTGTCTAGAGCCATTGATGCAAAATCTGAAGATGGTGCTTCAATCTATGTAAAAAATGTTTTAAATAACAATTCCTTGTTCGTATATTGGGCTAATTCAAGAGCTGGAGCCCCTGTATCAAATTCTGGAACTATTGCAAGCTCTTCTAATCCTAGACCTCATACTTTAAGTTTTAATTCTGGTACTGATGGAGGAGATGAATCCAACGTAGATATTGGTACTTTGTTGGGAGGTTATGATAGGTTTTTATCAGCAGAGGATGTCGACATTTCCTTAGTTTTAACTGGTAAATCTAGGGGAGGAACTAATGGTGAACAGGTTGGTAATTATATAATAGATAATATTGCAGAGTCTAGGAAAGATTGTGTTGTGTTTATTTCCCCAGAAAAAGCAGATGTAGTATCTAATCCAGGAAGAGAAAGTAGTGACGTTGTAACATTCAGAAATAGTCTAAGAACTACTTCTTATGCGGTGTTAGATTCTGGATATAAATATCAGTATGATAAGTATAATGATATTTATAGATGGATTCCGTTAAACGGAGATATAGCTGGTCTTTGCGTAAGAACAGACGATACTAGAGATCCATGGTTCTCTCCTGCTGGTTATAACAGAGGACAAGTTAAAAATATTATTAAACTTGCATATAATCCCACCAAAGCTCATAGGGATATTTTATACAAAAGTGGTGTGAACCCCGTAGTAACATTTCCTGGTCAAGGTACAGTTCTGTTTGGTGATAAAACTTTATTGGCTAAACCAAGCGCTTTTGATAGAATAAATGTTCGTAGATTGTTTATTGTCCTTGAAAAAGCTATAGCAACAGCAGCCAAGTTTACATTATTTGAGTTTAATGATGATTTCACCAGAGCTCAATTCAGAAATTTAGTCGAACCATTTTTAAGGGATGTGCAAGGACGTCGTGGGATATACGATTTTAAGGTTGTATGTGACGGATCTAACAACACAGGTGAAGTGATAGATAGAAATGAATTCGTGGGTGATATTTACATAAAGCCAGCAAAATCAATAAATTTCATTCAGCTGAATTTTGTTGCAGTTAGAACTGGTGTTGAGTTCTCCGAAGTTGTCGGTCAGTTTTAATCGATAAATAAATTAAAGGAGAATACAAATGGCTTTTAATGTAAACGAAATCAGAAGTCAATTAACTTTTGGAGGAGCAAGACAATCTCTCTTCCAAGTCCAGTTTACTAATCCTGCAAATAGTGTAGCTGATTTAAAACTTCCTTTTTTATGCAAGGCATCGCAAATCCCAGCATCAACCATAGGGTTGATTGAAGTTCCTTACTTTGGTCGAAAAGTAAGGCTAGCTGGTGATAGAGTGTTTGCTGATTGGTCAGTTACTGTAATCAATGACGAAGATTTCTTAATTAGAAATGCTTTAGAAGAATGGTCGTCTAATATTAATTCTCATCAGGGTAATTTGAGAGGATTTGGAGCAGCAAGTCCACTTCTGTATAAATCTACAGCAGAAGTAACACAGTTTTCAAAGACTGGTGCAGTTATCAGAGTATATAAGTTTAATGGAATATTTCCAACAGAGATTTCTCCTATTGAAATGTCTTGGGAATCTGTTGATGCTATAGAAGAGTTTAATGTTACTTTCCAATATGATTGGTGGGAAGTTTCTGGTGGTATTACTGGTCAAGCTGGTACTACTACTTAATTTGAATATTGAATATGGAGGAGTGAAAGCTCCTCCATATATGGAGTAAACATGGCAGAATTATTCGGGTTTGAGATTCGTCGTAAAGGGCAATCTCAATCTCAAGAAGAAGATAAACTACAAACATTTACACCCAAGCCTGAAGATGATGGTGCTCTTGTTGTTGCATCAGGTGGTGCTTATGGAACATATGTAGATTTAGAAGGTTCAGCTAGAACAGAAGCCGAATTAGTAACCAAATATAGAGACATGTTACAGCACTCAGAAGTAGAGAATGCTGTGGATGATGTCGTCAATGAAGCCATTATTGTAGAAAAAGGTGTTAAAACAGTTGAAATTAATTTAGATCAAGTAAAGATTTCAGCTAATATTAAAAAACTTATAATTGATGAATTCGATATAATTTTAAAACTTTTAAATTTTAATTCACAGCCTTATGAAGTATTTAAAAATTGGTATGTTGATGGTAGATGTTATTATCATGTTGTTATTGATATTAATGATCTCAAGGGTGGTATTAAAGAATTAAGACTTATCGATCCAAGAAAGATCAGAAAAGTCAGAGAGGTCAAAAAAAAGAAAGATCAAACTATTAGAGATGGAGTTACTTTAACTAAGACTGTTAATGAATATTTTGTTTATAATGACAAAGGGTTTGCATCTCTTAATAACTCCTTATCTCAAACTGTTGGAGCACAAGGTTTAAAAATTGCTAAAGATTCTATAATTCATTGTACATCTGGATTACTTGATACTAACTCAACTTTAGTTCTTTCCCATCTTCATAAAGCTATCAAGCCTTTGAATCAATTAAGAGCACTAGAAGATGCTACAGTAATCTACAGAATTTCAAGAGCTCCTGAAAGAAGAATATTTTATATTGATGTTGGTAATTTACCCAAGATGAAAGCCGAACAATATCTTAGAGATATGATGGTTCGACATAAAAATAAGCTTGTCTATGATTCTTCTACTGGAGAAATTAGAGATGATAGAAAGTTTATGACGATGTTAGAAGATTATTGGTTACCTAGAAGAGAGGGCAATAGGGGAACAGAGATTACTACACTACCTGCTGGACAAAATTTGGGTGAAATGGAAGACGTGCTATATTTCCAAAAAAAGTTATATAGATCTTTATTAGTTCCCGAGACTAGGATAAATCAAGATGCAACCTTTAGTATGGGAAGAGAAACTGAAATAACTAGAGAAGAAATTAAATTTTCTAAATTTGTTGACAGACTAAGAACTAAATTTTGTCAATTATTTTTAAAATCGTTGGAAAAGCAATTAATATTGAAACAAGTTCTTACAATAGATGATTGGAGAGAAATAAGTTCTTCCATTACCTTTGATTTTGCAAGAGATAATTATTTTGCTCAACTTAAAGAAATGCAGATTCTTAACGAAAGGATGTCAGCTATTACTAATATTCAACCTGTAATAGGTAAATATTTTTCTAATACATGGGTTCGTAAAAATATTTTATTACAAACAGAAGAGGGTATGGAATCTATGGATAAGGAAATAGCAGAGGAAGAAACTATTCCTCAATATCAGAATCAAGATGAAACTACAAATGTTAATCCTCCTAGCCCTTTAAATGGTCAAAGACCTCCTCCCACAGCACAATAACATAATATAAATATTTGGAGTAAATATGTCTACTGATAACACACCTTATTATGAAATCATAGATTTTGCAGCTAACGAAAAACCGGTTGATTTTGTAAATAAATTCAATGAGTTAATGTTCAAGAAAGCTTATGATGCAGTTGAGAAGTATAAACAGGACATAGCAAATAATTATTTCAGTATTCAACCTGAAGAAAAAGAAGAGGAAATCTCTGATGAAGACGCTTAAACAAATTTTCGGAGAAGTTTACGGTCCTGATACTAAGGATGGTAAAGCATTCGTCCAAAAACACGTAACGGTAAAAACAGATGATGCCAATGGTAATGGTGACGATGTTTTTCAAGCTACCAAGGTTAAAACAGCAAAACGAAAAGAAGAACGACATGGTTACGATGGCGGAGAAGATGAGAAGGTTTACGAATCAGATGATTCTCAAGTACTTCTAGATTTCATCAACGAAGAAGAAATCAACGAGATGGAAAAGTCTATGGCATACGCTACAGGAACAAAGCGTGCTATGCAAATGACTGGAGATAAGCCTCCTCTTGAAAAATCCACCATAAAGAAAGCACATAAAATTGCAAAAGCAATGTTGAGGAAAGAAGAGCACGATCCAGAAATGTTTCAGCAATTTGTTAGTGAAAGATATGATGATCTTTCACAAGAAGATTTAGAATTAATTGAATCAATTTACAATGAAATGGATCAAGAAGATACTGAAACGTTTTTAGATTTGTTAGATAAAGGTGAATTAGATAGTTTCTTGGATCAATTAGCTCAAGTATTAGAGGATTAATATGGCAGAGGTTATTAAACTTGTTGGGTTTGAAGTTACGCTTAATGCTACAGCTAATTTGGTAGCGAATGCGGTTTTGGTAAAAATTTCTAATGCAAATTCTACAACTGCATCAGTAATAACCGTTGTTAATTCATCTGGAGCTAATACAGCAAACACAACTTTGTTACCTTTGACAGAAATTTATCTACAAAAGCCTACTGATTCTAAATTAATTAGTTCTTTAACGTCTTTAGTCACAGCAACTCCAATAGCGTTTTCTTAAGGATCAAAAATGAAGTTAATGATAGAACAAGTTGAGAACGTGAAGTTCGTCGTAGAAGAAAAAGAAGGCAGAAAAAAGTTCTACATTACAGGTCCTTTTATTCAAACTGAACAACAAAATCGTAATGGTCGTGTTTATAGGATGTCCTACATGAATAATGTTGTAGAAAAATACAACAATGATTATGTACAAACGGGACGAGCTTTAGGAGAATTAGGTCATCCAAGCGGCCCAACAATTGGTTTAGATAGAGTTTCTCATAAGATTGTTTCCTTGAAAAGAGAAGGAAATGATTTTATAGGTAAGGCTGAAATCCTTGGAACGCCAATGGGTAACATTGCTAGGAATCTTTTGGAGAGTGGTGTTCAGTTAGGGGTATCTACTAGAGGGATGGGATCGATCAAAGAGAAGAATGGGATCATGGAAGTTCAGGATGATTTCTATCTTGCTACTGCTGCTGATATTGTTGCAGATCCTTCAGCTCCTAATGCTTTTGTTCAAGGTATTATGGAGGGAGTTGAATGGATTTGGGATAACGGTTTGTTGAAGCAGCAGTCGGTAGAAAGTTATAAGAAAAATATTAAAAAAGTTTCAAGAGCTGAATACGAAGAAACTGCTATAAAAATCTTCGAACATTTCCTAAGTTCTGTAAGAAATAAATAAATTTATATATATTACATATATTTAAGGAGTTACTTTAATGGCTAAAGGAAAATCATTCGGAGACGTTGTTAAATCAGTGATCTCTGAAGAAAAGAATATAGATGAAAAGGTAGAAGTTGGTGGTGGTACTACAGGGACTTCATACAGTGTCGATTCTCATGGTGGTCAAACACCAGCTCGAACCGCTGATAAACGTAATAGTGAAGCTATGCAAAAGGTCAACGATCCCAATAACACACCTATAGAAATAACACCTTCCGATAACAATGTTAAACCTACTGGTGATAATTCTGCTTCCAATAGGTCTAGTGTTGCTGCTAAACCTAGTAGTGCATCTTCTATGAAAGAGCATATTGATGCTATTTTTAATGGAGAAGATTTATCTGAAGATTTTAGGACAAAAGCAACTACAATTTTTGAAGCAGCTGTTGCTGCTCAACTGCAAGAAGAAGTAAACAGGTTAGAAGAAGAATATCAACAGTTACTTGAACAGAGTTTCGAAAACCTTACAGAAGAATTGGTAGAAAAGATTGATCAATATATGACTTATGCTGTAGAACAGTGGATGAATGAAAATCAAGTAGCTATTGAATCTTCTTTAAAATCGGAAATAACTGAAGGTTTTATGAATGGATTAAAAACTCTCTTTTCAGAACACTATATAGAAATTCCTGAAGATAAGGTTGATGTTCTAGGTGAGATGGCAAATAAAGTTCAAGAGTTGGAAGAGAAATTAAATTCTATTATTGAAGAAAATATTCAATTGAAGACTCAACTTAGTGAGAACACTCGCGAAAAAATTATTATTGATGTATCCGAAGGCCTTGCTGCAACTCAAATCGAAAAGCTAGCAATTTTAGCCGAAGGTGTTGACTTTGATACTCCTGAAAATTTTAGAAAGAAGATGGAGATTGTCAAGGAGAACTACTTCCCTTCAGTAAATTCATTAAAGCAATTGTTTGATGAAATTGAAGAAGAAGCTTTAGCTTTAAATGAAGAGCAGACAAAGAGAATTGCGGTAGATCCATCGGTTAGTGCTTATGTTTCTGCTTTGTCAAGAACAGTAAAGAAATAAGTTTTATAAATAAAAATAACCATATAACAAGGGGAAACACAAATGTACGTAACTGAAGAACTTCAATCAAAATGGGGTCCAGTTCTTGATCACGAGGATCTTCCTTCGATTAAGGACATCCATAAGCGTAGTGTAACTGCAACTGTCTTAGAAAACACGGAGCGCGCTCTTCGCGAAGCTGGTGCTATTGCTGGTGGTCAGTTTCTTACGGAAGCCCCAGTAAACGTTGCTGGTAACATGAGCAATTTCGATCCAGTGTTGATTAGCTTAGTTCGCCGTGCAATGCCCAATCTCATGGCCTATGATGTTTGCGGCGTTCAGCCAATGACAGGTCCTACTGGTCTAATTTTTGCAATGCGTGCTAAGTATGCTAACAGCTCAGCATTGGGTGATGAGACCTT